>Ga0160429_1000011_pt1 | contig 285330 bp, 222 predicted proteins | sample SolpanmetagenomR_FD_108199 | JGI IMG/M metagenome (GOLD analysis project Ga0160429, IMG submission 108199) | Solar panel surface microbial communities from Lawrence Berkeley National Laboratory, California, USA - R | ecosystem: Engineered > Built environment > Solar panel > Unclassified ... | reverse complement strand
TCACTTCGAACGAATAAAAAAGCTCGTCAACTTCTCGGGGATGAAGTTTATTTCGCTAGCAAGTTTCCATGGATCAGTGGAGAGCTCAATCAGCTTCAGGGACGGATAGATATACAATTCTGGGTTAAAGGCACTAGACAAAAGGCTTTGATGCGATTCAAAAGTGAACGAAAACATCGGACGAGTATGGTAAGTGCAGTATCATTTCTTTATCGCCGATCCATCATTGTATTAAGTGTTATCTAACATTCTCATGTTCAGTTTGAGACTTTGGAATGGAGTTTAAAGACCGAGGACGGTACTGTGATTGATCTGTTGAAATCGGAGGGGGAAAGTCCATTAGTTTTGTCGAATTTGACAGATGCAGAACAATCTTAGATTTCTTAATTGCTGCCATTAATCTGGGATCCTTGAAGCAGGAGAACCGACCTAGTGGCTCATTAGAGATTCTTTTGAGAGACGCTATCAAACGTTTCAATGACTAGCCTAAATCAAAGACATACAATCTATCCTAAATTTAAAGACCTGATGTATGTAGCCTGTGTCGAGCATGTTTAATATAAGAATATCAAATACTATATGCATACCTGTGACAACCGACACATCCATCAAGCGTTTCTTCACAGGATATAGCCATATTTCCAATCCATAGTGAGTAATGTTATAGATTTTCGAATAAAATAATCCATGTAAAAATTACCATACAGTACTTGTAAAATATTCCCGACCATACTTCGCCACTGTCCCCACCACCACGACAACCTTTCTTGAACTAGACGGAATGGTGAGCACAAGAACATACATCAAAATGGCCATAGCGTGCGTCCCCTACCTTGTCCTCGCTTTCCAATACCTCCCAGCTAATAATAACATTGTAGTGGTGTGACAATGTGCATCGGCGGACCGGCACTTATATACTACGTCTCACCATCCGAAGAGGAATTATTCCTAGTCAGTCGACCTTTGCTTCTTGTCCTCTCCTCTTCTCTCTTTTCTTTTCTTTCTCTCTCCGTTTCTTGCTTATTGTCTCTCTACATTCTTTCTTTTAGAAAAACTCGTTGATCTAACCGCGGTGCTGATGTAATGTGACGGCTTAGAGATATAATCCAGATCTTCAACGTAGATCTCTAGCGATGAGAAAAGAACGACAGGAAGACTTCGACCAGTTCGTTACGCGACTCAAGCGTTATTCAAAGAGTGATAAGCCTAGTACGTCCCGCGTTCATCTCCTATCTTCTCTTCTATTTTGCTATTCTTGTCTTAAATTGTCAGTTCATATCGTTTCGTATACAGATACAGATCTGTTTGGTTGGATTAGTGGTAAATACTACAAGTTATTGTACTGATGCGTTTGGTCATATAGTATGGACGGTATGGGAAGAAGAAGCGGCAGCGAATGCGGCAATTGCACAGTCCAAAACGGGCGTGATGCAGGAGATTGATGAGCGTCGGAATGGAGTAGAAAAGACCAAGACTGAGCGGTAAAGTCACTGGTAGGATTTAATGGGTCATGGTAAGGATATGATCATTATATGTACATATATCATACAACATTCGTTTCTCATTTTATTTTATGATACAATTCCCCTTCAAATGTACAGGACTTTTACTCGAGTAACCATCCCATGATCACGGTTAGTCGTCCAACACACTCCTACTAAAGAATCTCACTATTGGTCTAGCAGCTTCCATACCAATCAAAGTCCCTAATTCCTCCTGTTCGGCATTGGCAATCTCACTTAGACTATCCATTTCCAAGACCAATTTACCCAAGTTTTTAGCCGTGACACCAGGAACCATACGTAACATGTCCATTGGAGTCTGAGCAAACGTCTTTCCACCTCCTTCTTCATCTTCTCCCATTCCGTTCAACCCTATCGAAACAGCTTTTACAGGATCTGGTTCAGGTTGCGATTTCTTCAACTCTTCAAAGATTTCTGCCGTTTGAAATGGTGAAGATGACCAAATGATACGTAAGCGAGGAAACGCTATGGTTAGTTGCACGATTTTAGTGTGTAGATCGGATTGACCTAATGCAGCACTTCCTACCGAAGAAGAAAGATCGGCAAAAGGTTCGAGAGTAAAGGATTTTTGAGCATCAAATTCAATCAACAACATGGGAGATTTATAATGTTGAAGCATGACTTCTGCTTGATGATAAAGTCTTCCACTTGCAAATGAAGAAATCAGGTCAGAGACGGATTTACGTTCAATAACCAGATCCGGGGTAAGAACGTAATCACCTACTGTCAACATACATGGAACAATGACATTGTTTCGACCATGTAGTAGAGATGGAAGAGAGGATCGAAATTCACGTACATCGACTACAACACGTGGCGGTTCGGCTGTAGCGGCAAGTCGGCCTCCTCCAGCTATACGTGTATTTACCGTTCTTAGAAATGATTCTTGAGGATCGAGATTTGCTGATTCGTGAGTAAATGTCAATGCCATATTACCTCGCTCACGAATCAGTTTTGTAAAGGCGTCCTTTTCTCGACGCACTGCATCTAGATATCGGCGTTCTTCCACTGAATTGCCATAATACATGAAATAAACTCGAACATTTCGGTCACCATGAGACGAACGATAAACCTCGACGCGACGGATGAAAGCAGCATCGGGCTCGTACATGCCAATATAACGAGGCTTGACCTCGGAAAGGATATGCTCATCCATATCACCATCATAGGGATGTACAATGACGAGGTCTTGCATATCATAAAGCTCGAAATAATCGTCGACGTCATCTAGCAAATCAACACCAGCATCAGTCTTTTGAGCATTCTCGGCTTCTGTAGGGGCGAGTTCTTCCATTAGTGATGCTAGATGTGATTCTTTATCCCCAGCGATACGTATAGAACCACTTGAAGTTCGACTTGGCATTGATGCTATACTTCCTCCACCTCGAACTCGACGACGTTTATTACTCGGTGCACCCCCTCTTCCTTTCTCTCCCGAACCAGACTTCCTATAATCTGCCAAAGCGCTAATAGCTTTTTGATTTTCGTTAAACAATGATGTAGAAACACGAGCAAAATCACGCTTCCAATTCAAATATGTTCTTGAACGTCTTCTCATCATAGATTTTGCTGTCGGACGATGTTTTTGTATGTCAAAGCCATCCTCCTCTTCCGTCTTTTTTTTATTAGCCGAAGAGAACGTCCACATGGATTGTAGATATTCCATGATTTGTCTACAAGTCGCTCTATCCCCGCACATGACAAGTATCGTAGCATTTGATTGATCATTGGGTTGAGGATTGAAATACATGTCCCGTTCGATTTCATCAAGTATTTCCGCCAGTAGGGACCACTTTGGTAATTCTTCCAACACCGGCTGTAAGGAATCAGGTATGCCATGTGTAGTATTTGAATTCTGACTATCATTTAGTCTCCCAGTATATACTCTTCTTTTCGCTGTTTCGAATATCGAATGTGCTCCATCAAGAAACAGCCATGGTGACTGATTCTGGCGATTTGATCCAGGAGGGGGACTCGATGCTGCAAGTACTGTATCAAGATATTGATTGAAACTCACAGCATCATACGAAAGTAGATAATGCAATATACTCCTCAACAAAGCCAAATCTCTTACTATCTGCTTTGTCCTCCAACTCGTTCTATGCCATACTGGATTGAGTTGTCGACGTATAATTGTATCAAAGTTTCTATGTAAAGCGCTGTCGTCGTTCCAATCGTCCATTTCCAAGCCAGGGTTACCCTTTTTCAACTCGCTAACACTGACAGAAATACATTCCAAAACAGCTGCTTGGATCTCCTGCATAGCGTCTGTCATTGTCACCTCTAATTCAATCACCTCTGCCTTTCTCTTTCCTTCTAATGACTTTGCGACAGACACGTGGAATCTAGGATACAACGACGGCTTCCTCAAGAATAAATTCCTCAAAGTTGTACTCAAAGGCGAAAAGCCGGTCGTCAAAGGCTCTGGCGCGTCCGAAAATGCCTTCAGAAAGCCTGTCTTGTTCTTTTGTCTATACGCTCTGACGATAAACGCCTCTGTCGCAGTAGACACAATCTTCTCGGCATGCAAAACCACTAAACCAGTCACCACAGCAGGATCCAAAACTCCAGACAAAAAGTCCACAATTAATATCTGAGACGTGATGCTAAACACGCCTCCTTTTGCGTATAAACCCTGTCTCTTCTCCACTGTCATCAGATCCGTTCGTATCATCGACAGACCGCGACAGACACTCGACTCGCTCATCGCAGCATGTTCCGCCAATGCTTCCCCGATCCAACCATTTTCACGATCGTCTGCGCCTACGAGTATGACGAGGTTATTGCCCGCCGCGTCGTAAGAGTGAAGTAGGTTTGTGACGATTCGAAGCAGGCCGAGGCCTCGCGCCATGACAATGAGTTCATCCTCGTCTCGTAATTCGCGAAATATGTCCTGTTGGAATTCCTTGGACAATGTTAGTACTCTATGGGCGACGTTTGAAATGATATAGTGGCTACCAGAGGAAGGGAGAGTTTGACAGGGGGCGCTGAGATGACATCGTCGGGCATCGATTACGTAGGTAGCTACACTACCTTTCTGTCTTCACCAAATTCTCAACATGTTTTGGAAATGATGTCAGTGTTTTACAAAAGATCTGACGGAAATAACTACGGAGTTAAGGAGGAGTTGTCGATCTAAACAAATCACGTGTCGATATTGGGAAAAATTAACTACCGTACTGTACTTTCAAAAACAAATTGAGTCGAGTTTTCCATTCATGGTTATATTTACAGTAACTCTTGTAATTTACAATAACGGCATATAGAAATTTTAAAAACAAGCCACCGATATCGGGTAACAAAGCGATGAAAATAATACAATATTGTAAATGCCGAAAGATGACATGACTCGGTCATGACGTACATGGAAAAGAAAAAAACATGGGATAAAACGCTAAGTGCGGGCACTTAAAACTCTCCAGGCTCTCGGGTCAACCGCAGAAATTGGTTAGAATCTGCCATTTTTATTTTTCTTGTCCGTTCTTCAGCCAACCGGATCTCAACCAAAGAATAATCCTTGTCATTTGAGATTGTCGTTCCGTGGCCACGGATCGTTTGCATATGAAAATCGCGTGGCATTTTCTCGAATTCGGGTACTCTGGGTATTGGAAACCAGAGTGTGGCGCAGAATGCTCCATGATGTTGAGATGTTGAAAAGACAACTTAAACGACTTCAGTCATCTATAAATTCGAAATTAGTTGCCAAATAAATCAAGACTGTTGATTAATCATGTCGACTTACCAAAGGCCCGTGGTTAGACAAAGTTCTAGGTGAGGTTGTATATTTATATTAAGCGCATGCTGCGTATTGGTCAATCCCATCATAAATCGAACGCATAGTCGATCGAAGCTGCGACAGTGACGATATCTTGTTCATCTTCTACTGTCTAATGTATAATACACTCCTTTCATCATTCCTGATCTAGAATGATAAAGGAAGTTTTGTAATCCCAGAAACACACCATGTCTGGCGTCATGGCATCTCTTGACAAGAGATGCGATTCATACATCAGCATCCTTCTGGACTTCGCCGAAGCTACGCCAGAACCGATCGACTGCCTTTTCTGCTTCTGGAGCATTGCTGAATCGTCCACGATAATAGTTGAACAGAGCGAATTCATTCTTGTTCATGACATATTGATCGGGTTGAGCACGAATGCGCTGCCAGAGTTTGTTGATGTTAGCCTCGAGACACTTCCAGACGGCGGCATCGACTTCTTCAGGTTCTTCGGCCTCGCGGACAATGTCGAGTGCGACTGCTGGGTAATGTCGTCGAGAGAGATGTGCTCGAGGGATAATGAATCGATTGAAGCATCAGAAGCACGTGAGCTGACGCTTGTCTGATTATGTGATGACATGATGGGAGATCCTGAAGCGTATGGCTGAGTGAAGTACATGTGGGGTGATATTAAGGTTGTGCTAATTGTTGGATATGCGAGTTCAATTACTGGGCTGCAGGAGAAACAAAGTGTATCAAAGGCGATGTGAGGGTGAGTATTGAATATAAATTCCGAATGTGTGTCTGATGAATGGGAAAAAAGTAATGTGAAAAAGGAAAGCAAAGGTGGGTTCGTTCCAGCTTGAATATATAGTTCCAAGGTGATGGATAGAAGATTTGAAACGACAAGATTAGAAGCGGGTGACAGTGATACTTTCAGCAGTTCGGTAGTAAAAAGGATATATAGAAACAGCAAACCCTGAATGGTGCCAAAAGAAACTTTTCTGAATAATGTGATAGTAGCCTCGCTGTTGAACCAAAAGCGCCCAGAGTTCCGAGTTTTGCCTGCGCCTTTGTGAGATTGTGGGACTGTGTGGGCCACGGGAACTTTCTATGAAGGTTTTACAGTCACATTGCATGCCAATGTTACGCCTCGTCTCATTTTGTTGTTTTTTTGATTTCTTAGCCACAATTGGTTGGAACTACTGTACATATCAATACCCGTTTACTATTTTCCGACCGGTTTCATAGAGTAGAGAAGAAAAGAACTATATACCGTACAATATTCGACAATTAGACATGAACCGACTGACCGTCGAGCGGTTGACATGCTGCGAGAGGCACATACTACATGTACATGCAAAATAGCATCTGTAATATCAAATCTCCGTAGTGATCCATAGGACTGTCTATCGAGATTTCTTTCCACATGTGTGACCTGTATGTTTGGTAGAGGTTCGGATGTGAGTGCGCCGCAATGGGCGTGGTTCAAAGTTCGAAGGCTGAGTTCATTGGCGGGACAAACGCTACGCCCGCAAGAGGTGCTGTTCCATCCCACAGCTTGCCCTTGATCAAATAGAGTTTGAGCCTTGCACCCCACCCGTTAATCAGAGACATTGAGCTTGGCAGCATCCTACGGTTGGTCTTATGAGCAAAAACTACTTTTTGGAATGGGGGGTGACGTGACTGGGAAGCTAACGACGTCAGGAACAAAAGCTTATTTTGTGAGCCGCTATACAAGTAAGATGAGTTTCAAAAGCTTCATCTTCAGTCATGCAACGGAAAGGTGATGTAAAAAGGCAATCATGGTTTTTTTTCATCCACTCTAATCATGATTCAACGGAATGAGTCACTGGAAAGTATCATGATATTTGATTGTAAAGCCTTATTCATGATCAAATTTCGGAAGGTGTGACAGCCCTTGTAGAACAATTCGAGTTTCTACATTGATTATTACTCACTGCAAGATCACAAAGTCTGGATGTAAGCATGGGGGGTTGAAGGTTTCGAGTTGTCTTTTGGTTTGAGCACTACATTGTTCACCTTCGTGATAATTCTGCTAAGTCGATCGGAATCGGATTCTAGCGAATCTTGTCTGGTTATAGTCTACACAACCTAAGATTGCAAATACGCATACTGCCCCTGTGTGAGACTGTCCATCCGCAAGTAGATCGTCCAATATGGAAAACGACCATAGTGAAATACACGATGCTAAATTCTATCAAGACGCTTATAAGGATCTGCAAGGCAACAAGTGGGCTTTTAATCGTAACCATTCGACAACCTACTTCAAGGCTTTACTTTACACGGAAGCGATTTACACCCCTGAGTCTTCGGAAAAGGAACGCCTTTTTCTTGCCAAACTTGAGGAGCCTCTCAAACACAACCCCCAAGGCTTTAACGTCGCCGAATGTCCAACCTTGGGGAATGCAGCGATCGCGGGCATTTGTTACCGGAACTGGCATAGTCAGTTGATGGAAATGGATAATTCACCTGCAAAAGCTCCCCGTGTATATAGAGGCTGTACCCAGCATGTCGAATATGTCTTATGCAGAGGATTCGCAATACAGAGTTACGAGGATTTCAGAACCGCTGTAAAAGAGCGCCAAGGGTTTCTAGTTGGAGATATCGATGTTTGCAAGGTTGATTCTATGGCCCAAGAACGGATGTTCATGATGGCTAAAATGTGTTTTCATTCTCGATGGCATAAGAAGGAATGGAAGAAGATAGGTACCTCAATAAAAAAACCAAGTCGACACAAGTTACTGGATGCAGATGAGATTTTCAAGGCCTTAGAAGGTCTGTGGAAAGAAGGTCTGTGGGAAAAATCTAACCCAGAGGATCTCAAAAAGCTAGTAGAAGTGGCGAAAAGTCTATACGAGCAGGACGAGCATTTGTGCAAGCCTGTCGAGAATTTCGACCATCGTTTCAAGTACCTGGCCACGCTATATGGACTCTACCTCAAGAGGCAATTGTTAGAATTGGGTAAACTAGTCAAAGACATAGAGCAACGCGGTCACATTAGTAATACACACAAGGTGGTTAGCGCAGATTGAAAACTTTGAAACGCGGGACTGGTCGGTATATCGAAATAGGAAGAGTACGATATCGGAGTAGTCTGTATGATATACCCAGAGAAATTTGGCTTTTAGAATCGTATAATAATGTCTTTGCCTATGTATTTGCAAATCCATATCATGCTGCAAGCTATGCGAATGTGGAAACATTGCGACAAGCTTCCAATGTTCCATTTAAATTCTTAGCCGCCAAGATATGGAACTTGTTCGTCGTTATATGACTCGATTTCGAGCGTTGAGCTACGATAGTCTCAATGTGCTGCAAAAGATGTAGGAGACAAATGTGGCTTTGCAATCCGATAGCAAGACGCTCATGGTGTACGTACATGAGCATATATTTCTACCCAAGATAGATGATATGCACGTAATACCTAGGAGAATCTGGTGGGTAAGTACGCACTTAGAGTGAGCTATCGACGTATATCGTCACGACAAGGTAGTCCTAGCGAGGAAGATGCGAATATGCTAGGAGAGATGGGACTTGGACGTGTGGAGCTGTGAAAGCAGAATTGGAAACGTTATCAGGCGACTGTTGGCCGCGTAATATACAAAATCGAAATACTAGTCCTGACTGCATTCACACCATGGCCCGAAAACGGAATTATCAACGTAGTATCGAATTTGAAAGTGAAAGAAGTGTATGACGCAAGACGTTACAGTAACTTTTCGGTAGGCATGTATGTTCACTTGAGCAGTGCTTTGCATTACCACATGTTCGTGATATCAGACTACTTTTACTTCTACGGCACCTACTCTCGAGTATTAAAGTGCCCATTGGTACGTCCTATGTCGTCCGAATAGTCATACATATTCAAGTCTGCAATCTATTGACGAATACAACGCCTGTCAGTCCAAAGATATATTAGCTCCGAATGTAGCGTACTAGCCTTACCTCATCCCACATCTGCTCAGTATGCATTGTATCAGTGGTTGTTTATGATATTAATGCTTCTGTATATATTGCTTCTCTACACTTGGAAAAATTACAGTATCTATTAGAAAATCGGAATATTCAACTCGTCTAAATGGCATTTTTTACTCTTTCTTCACACCGCCCTTCTCAACCGTATCCTTATTCACACCTAATCGTTCCCTTTCCTTCTCTTTTTCATACTGCATCTTCTTCTCCACCTGTTCCACAGCCCTTTCAATCTCGATCTGCAGTTCTGGCAACTTATACTCCGTTGCGATAAGTTTCCCAACATCTTTCCTCATCAATATGACCTCTTCTTCCATCTTTTCGATTTCTTGTCCTTGCTCCTGGTCTTTCCCCGCTTGTAGACCCTCTCTTTTCTCTAGCTTATTATATATGCCTTCCAACGCTCGATTACCACCTTCTTGTGCGATGAGTCCTTCGTCTAGCATGTGTTTCAACCACCGCGCGCCGTAGAGAGCTTTATAATGACTCCACGCTCTAAAGGCGACGTAAAAGAATGGAATGTTAGGAAGCACGGGAACGAGACCGAATGGGATCGTCAAAGGGACACAGATGACGGAAGATATCATGCGGGATTTATGCCACGGTTGGCGCGAAGTGGAGAGATGGTTGAGAAGCGGGAGAACGCCGGCTGGATTGATGAGAGTAGAGGGGTAAAGGACAGAGATGCGCGACGCTTTGTTGGCTGTTGGAGGTTTTGGAGATGACGCGGTCGAGGATGAAGAAGAGGGCAGGGAGAGGGATGGGAGAGATTTTAGTCCCCATTCTTCAAAAGGAATGCGCATGAAAGCTTTATTTCCGTATGTCGTGAGTGTCTTTCGCCATCCGGATTTGGAGGCTTCCCATTCTGCCCAGGTGGAGTTGGCTTTGTTGACAATTCGGTCTGGGATACTGATTTTTGGTGTGGAGGGTTGAGTAGAGGTTGCGGTTATAGATTGAGATGGAGAAGATGATGTGGGAGGTTTGATAAGGGATGAAGTTGGGATTGGAGGATGAGGGAGGAATGATTTGTCGCAGTAGAGAAGGGTACGACGGGTAGAAATGGGGAGGAGAAAGAGCCGCATTGTGTGGTGATGCAACGATATGGAATGGTGAAAGGTGGTGAAATAGTGATGGACTGGAGCTGGGTAAATTATGTCATTTATTTTTTTATTTCATGGGAATTTTGGTACTATTTTTCATATTTAATTAATAATAATGCTAGGTTCATTTTGTGATTAACAATAATTGGTTGATGGATAAAAGTTATGTACAGAAAAGGAGAATATACAATGTGCGACAACACATAATATCATGTCAATCGCTTAACAACCCTCAAAACGCTAAGACTAAAAGTAATCATCCACGCTAATAATGCTACAATTAAAACACCAGACAAAGCTCGCTGAGAACTACATATTCCTTCATTATAGAGACATGCAGAATGATCTTCTCTATAACATGCCCAACGACGATCAGTCAATGCACCAAAAGATAATGACAGGTTTGAACTATAAAAAACGATAAAATAGAGATCGACCAGTAACAAAGACATTTTGGCGGTCGCAGAACGTAATCCTAGAGGTTTGGAAGTATATTCATCCCATGTGACATAGAGTATATAGGGTACTGCAATTGAATCAACAATCACGGCAATATAGGTCGACGCACGTTGTGAACACGGCTGAGGAGCATTATCTGTACGTCGATATATCCTTACACCAAGACCAAGAGCTGTAAGAGTGAATATGACTGTAATGAGTCTAAATACGAGTGGTACAAAGGGATTCTTCAACATTGTTCGCTAATTAAATGAGGTTAGCATCTTTATACTCTTTTCAAATAGATCATGACGTACTTTCATCCTTGCCATACCACCCTTTCTTATCATCAAAAAACTTCTTCTCTTCTCGTTTGATTCATCCAATTCATCCAAACCAGCCGACCAAGCAGGAATATTTTGGCCCATCCAATCATCCCCCATTACTTCTGCTCCAAATACATCTGCAGGACGATATTGTGGTCCAGATAGCATAAAGGGTAACCATCTTGAGGAACTCTCATCTAGTGTTTGATCTAAAAGTGCTGGTTCTGCCGTTCGTAAATGATCCCATCTTCTACCTTTTGCCGCTCTTCCAGATCTTTGTGCGGCAGGATCGGAAGGGAGATATTGATGATGTGGAGCGAGGGGAGTTTCGGGTCGAAGAAGTAAGGGTTGCGCACTGAATTGTCGATTGTTTGTGATTTCTGGAGTCAGAACCCATGGCGGAATTGAACGGAGTTGCGATCTTGGACTAATGATGGATTCTTCATCTTCACCATCATTTTGATCATCATCTCCTTTCTGATGTGACGAATAATCTGTATTGATCTTTGTAGATGGTGCAAAATCGACGCTTTTCAATTGATTTGGCAGTGTTGTTAAAGATTGTGGTGTAGTCGAGTCGTGAGCCATTCCAGGATTTTGTAGGACTATTGACGACTTATCCTACAGTCGAGCGATGTGGTATGTGGATTTATTATATCGATTATATACATTGTCGTGATACTAATCGAGTATATACCGCGCAGTCATGTCATTCCTCGATCTAATAATCGACACTTCTTGATCTTGTGACGTTTCGCAGCAAAAAGAAATCCCGATGCTTTGTATAAACACAGGGAAAATAAGCTTTCGAACTCCTTGGTTCGCAACAACGTAATCATCAGCTCGTCCGCGGGCGGGAGGAGCCGCGGTCTAACCACAAACGAAACAAATTGATTTCGTGACGCGAATCAAGACGCGTCTTTCAATCATCTTGTCATTAACCTTCGTCTTGTTTGAGTGTCACAGTGCCTTACTATCGAATTGGTCATAATCATGGACGACCTTCAACTCCGAGATGAAGCCACTCGTGATCGCATTCGTGCTGCTGCTGAATTTCTTGATCCAGGTCGGTCTACTTCGTGATGAACTTTTTGAAATTCTATACTGACATCAAGATATCTAGTCAGTGCTGGGGCAAGAAGTTATCGAGCAGATATTCTATTAATGCTCAATCGCGGACTTCGAAGATTGACAGTAAGTATTGACGAGATTAGATCACACAGTCGGGAATTGGCAGAAGGGTAATATCATCAACATTAGTCCGGACGAATTTCAATCTAACAGTCTAATCAGATTACTTGATTCACCATTCGAATTCTCGCAAGCATTTGATCGCGCACTTAAGAATGTTGTAGGAACGCTTCCAGATCGACCAAAGACAGAGACGGCCCATGATGTTATGTATTATTGTGCTTATATTGGTAACTTTGGAGCTCTCGCATGTAATCCTCGAACGTTGAACTCGGCTCACTTGAATCACATGGTCTCTTTGGAGGGTATTACGACAAAATGTTCATTGGTCAGGCCAAAGGTCATCAAAAGTGTACATTATTGCGAACGAAAGTCTACCTTTCATTTCAAAGAATATCGAGATCAAACAATGACTGCAAGTGGTCCAGCAAGTAGTAGTATTTATCCAACAGATGATGGAGAGGGAAATCCCGTAAGAATGATACCTTATCAGTTTTGGAAATACAAGGACTGACTATAAATGTAGCTCATCACAGAGTATGGATATTGTACATATCGAGATCATCAAGTCATTTCGATACAAGAAATGCCAGAACGTGCTCCGGCAGGGCAATTACCGAGAAGTGTTGATGTTATAATGGATGACGACATGGTAGATCGTGTCAAGCCTGGCGATAGAATTCAATTGGTCGGAATATATAGATCACTTGGTAACCGAAGCGCGGGTTCTGGAAGTGCAACATTCAGGACTCTAATATTAGCTAATAACATCATTCTACTCAGCTCAAAATCGGGTGGTGGTATTGCACAAGCTACAATAACAGACACGGATATTCGAAACATCAATAAATTATCAAAACAGAGAAAGGTGTTTGACTTACTTGCCCAATCTCTTGCACCTAGTATTTATGGTCATGATCATATCAAAAAAGCAATATTACTCATGTTGTTGGGTGGAATGGAGAAGAATTTAGAGAATGGAACACATTTAAGAGGAGATATTAATATATTAATGGTTGGTGATCCATCTACGGCAAAATCACAGTTGTTACGATTTGTACTCAATACTGCTCCATTGGCGATTGCGACTACAGGTAGAGGATCTTCTGGAGTCGGTTTGACTGCTGCAGTTACGACAGATAAAGAAACAGGGGAAAGAAGACTTGAAGCTGGAGCAATGGTGTTGGGAGATCGAGGTGTAGTCTGTATTGATGAATTCGATAAAATGTCAGACGTAGATCGTGTTGCAATCCACGAAGTCATGGAACAACAGACAGTGACTATTGCAAAAGCAGGAATACATACATCATTAAATGCTCGATGTTCAGTCATTGCAGCTGCAAATCCAATTTATGGACAATATGACGTACACAAGGATCCTCACAAGAATATTGCCCTTCCAGATTCTTTGTTGTCACGTTTTGATTTACTATTTATTGTAACCGATGATATTGAAGATGCAAGAGATCGACAAATTTCCGAACATGTTTTGAGAATGCATAGATATAGACAACCGGGTACTGAAGAAGGAGCTCCAGTAAGAGAACAACAGCAGCAAACACTTGGTGTAGGACTAGACGATGGAGCAGATGGAAATAGACCTTCAGAAGTATATGAAAAGTACAACGTCATGCTTCACGCTGGTGTCACGGTGACTTTTGGTCGAGGAGCAGCCCGAAGGACTGAAGTCATTAGTATTCCATTTATCAAAAAATACATACAATATGCAAAATCGAGGATAAAACCAGTATTGACAAAAGGAGCTGCAGATCATATAGTAAGTACATATTCAGCATTACGAAATGATGAATTGGAAAGAAATCAGAGAAAGACTTCACCAATGACTGCTCGTACTCTTGAGACATTGATTCGTCTAGCTACCGCTCATGCTAAATCTCGCTTATCTAATCGCGTAGAGGAAAAAGATGCAGAAGTAGCAGAAAGTATTCTTCGGTTTGCCTTGTTCAAGGAAGTTGTACAGGATCAAAGAAGAAAACGTAGAAAAACAACTCGTGACCCTGACGCCATGTCTACAGACGACGATGAGTCTTCTGATGGCGAAGAACAAGCTGGAGATGCTGCTTATCGCGGAAGCAGTACAAATAACGGAAGAAGCGCGAACGGAACAGCCACTCCAGGTCGAAATACTAGACAAACTGGCCGTCCTCGGACAGATGGTACACCCGCACCAGCTGGAGAAGATGAAGATGACAATGAAGATTTATACACCGTTACTCCACGAACACAGAGGACTACTCAACGAAGTAACCAACCGTCTTCATCGCAGTTGAGTATGGCTTCTTCACTACCCGCCTCGCAACTTTTAGATAGTCAATCTCAACAAGATGAAAACACAATGGCGGAAGGCGTAGCTGATATAGGGATCCAACAAGACCAACAACAACAATCACGACCAAAAGATAAAATCTCTCGCGAAAGAGTGCAGGTGTTTCAATCTGCTTTGGGACAATTGATGGACGGACCATTGTTTGCAAACGACGCTGCTGATCTAGAACCACTGATCGGCGCTGTGAATGCTAGGTTATCAACTGAAAATCCAACATTTGAAAATGAAGAGGCGGTGGAAGCGTTGGAAGTTTTGCAGGAGCAGAATAAGATAATGTTTACGAGTGGAGTTGTTTATAAGCTTTGATTTGTTTCATCACTAAAGAGCTAATAAGTTGTTTTGTTTTTAATCTTCTTGTATATACAAATCGTTTATAACTTGTCTACTTTATTTGATGTTCATCCATATTTCTTTCTTGTTGTTTATATCAGACCAAGTGTCGACATGTTCTGTAATCCATTATTTTCTGACCGTCGATGAGTTATCTTTGATATTGGATATTTGTGAACAATCACGAATATTGACCAACAAAGTTCTACTGTGACGAGCCATTATAGCTGATCGTTAATATAGGATGAATCTCAGTTCAGTGATTATCAACTGATCAACCCATTTCGGAATCTTGTACGGATTTATAAGATCCCTTCGAGTTCCTTTTGAGCCCGACGACATTCATATCAGTCATGGTCACAGTCGACGCTGCCTGATTATTCTCGATTCTAGCCTCGATATTAGAAGTCTTGTGTTCCCCCATCATCTTACGGAATGAAGAACAGTCAAGTAGCTATCATCCTCTTTACTTTCTCCAACAAAACCCCGGCTTCTCTTCCTAATTTCCTCTGTCCACTCCCCTTTCCAGAATTATTAGTTCCCGTCCTCGCTTTCGCCATTGCTTTTCGAAACCTCTCTCGTTCTACTAATTTCACTTCACGTTCCTGTTGCGCCTGATCGAGTTGTTTTTTACGTTCTAATTTCGCGTCGAGTTCGGCTTGTTTTTTGACTATTATTGATACGTTTGGAAGTGGTTTTCTGTGATGGTGAGGGCGACGGGAGGGGTGGATGTTGGATTCTTCTACCTTTTCGTCATCGGGAGTATCTGTTGTTGCGGGTGTGTTTTCTACAAGACTTGGATCTTGTTCTGATGTAGGAGGGGTGTCAGTGGTAGTCTCATCGTCGTAAATTGATTTGGATTTGGATGATTCAGGTTCTTGAAGTCGGGATTTTAATTTGGAGTAAGTCTGTTTCAATTTCGCTTTATGGATGAGATCTTGTTTGATTCTCTGGTCTGTATTTTATTAGGTAAGACTCGAAATCGAACAAAAAAGGGAGGGAATAGATACTTTTTCTCTTCCATTGACCGTCTGGTAAAGTCTGTGGACCAACTACGAATCCTTGCTTCTTTTTTATGCCATGTGGTTTTGTGGTGTCATCTTTTCTTCGTATGGCCATTTTGTATTGTAACGATCTTTGTATGAAGCAGAGATGTATTATAGTGATGGTCGTACTTTTTGTTGATGACGATCAATGACAATTTTCTGCCTGGGCGGTCAGGATCGGAAAAGTGGGGTATCGGCTGATAAGAATTACTGACTGTACTGGTTAATCAGTTGCGGCTGAGAACTTTTTACCGCCCGGGAACCGTTGGTTTCACCAAGGTCATCCGGCACCCCAGGCCGGAAAATTAATTAATAAAAACCCTGCATGATGGAATGTACAATTGCATCATCATGATATGACGATTTTGACATAAGAATTGATTCTGGAACACAAAACCCCACAGCCCAAACCCCTCTTTTGATTTGTCAAATACTCTACGATATATACTGTCAGCAATCATGTTAATAATAAATCGAACTGCGAATAAAGAACGGGTTTTATGATCGATTCTTCGATATTTTGAGCATGATTCGATCTTATTGCAAGAGAGTTCAAAAATGGATTTCAGACACTACGAACAAAGAACAGTCTTTGTTGATTTTATAGTAGAGACGAGTATCAAAGCGCACATTTTATGAGATGTCAAGATCATCGGAAGAATTGAAAGACGAGAGTGGAGAGGCAGATAAACAATATGATATACAATTTTCAAGATTTTCAAAAGACAGAATGTATAATCCATATTTTACCGGCAGACCGAGATCATCGGAAAATAATAACAAAGGCGATACAAATAACAGACAAGAGATTATTAGGAATATAAAGCAAGCTGGTCTTGCAAGACAGATGGTGCAAAATGTAAAAGAAGTTATGGAGGAAAAGATTGATCCGGATAATACATCCATGCCAATTGCAAGCCCTACAACTATACCTTCTTTGTTACCGTCACCAGAGATCCAATCACGTTCTACTTGTATTCGAGAGAAAGGACAAGATGAAGAAATAGTAGAGCTGAACAAAGAGATGATGGAGATGGATGAAGAGATGGTTGGTCTAAATTTACCACATACCAAATCTATTCTTCGGCAAAAGCAGTCTAATCATAATGAAAGACCAACTATATCTCCAAGAATGATCTACGACTCTGTCACTGCAACTTCTCCCCCAGCACCATGGTCTCTGTCTTTTGCACAACAACGATCCCGTACAGTCTCTCAATTATCCTCATCACAAATTCAATCCTTTCAAGTTCCTACAAGCCCTTTGGTCAATTCGTCAAATGCAGGTGATGATCACGAGTGTATCGATGATGAAGAGGCTTCGACAGTCCAAGATATGAATTCCCGTCGACGGACATTCTCTCCTTCTTCGTTACAGAAATATAGCAGCATGTTGACTTTTGGTCAAACATCTCCAAATCTAAACTTTACACCACCACAGAATCAACGAACTTTGAGTACATCACTAAAAGCTGCGCACCAACCAAAGCGATCAATCTCATCCATGCCGATTATAGCAATTCCTTCAGCTGTAAGAACCCGTCGTCTATCTTTGGCCAGTAATGCATCATCTCTTCATCGTTCTATGGTTGGATCTTTTGAAGAATCAATCCTACGTGGTCGAATGTCATCGATGCCATCCAAATCATTAGATTTTACAGCTCATATCGGTGTTCTTGGAACAGGAGATTGTAAATCTTTTTTGAAATGTCCGCCACATATGATTGTACCTTTTCCTGCCTGCTTCTATAGTTATAATAACTCTACTATCATTGATTCCCAGCCTAGTCCGTATGTTGGTCATGTGGACCTTGTAAATAGTCAAGGACAAAGTATTGATGAACCACGGCGAGTACATAGTCGACGACATACACTGAGTCGACCGGGTTCCCCTGACAGACAGGTAAACCGTGAAAAGTCGAGCACCGAAGTTCATAGATTGAGGCAAAAAGTTGATCGAAGACGTCAACGACATTTGGAAGATCCCAGAGGTGGCTACAGGATCCCCTCAAAAGGTCAACTGCAGGTAATTCTAAAATCTCCTAGTAAAACTGCTGTAAAACTCTTTCTTATTCCTTATGATGTATCGGAAATAAAACCTGGTCAAAAAACATTCATCAGACAACGAAGTTACACTATAAATCCATCAATTGATGGAAAAAGTGATTCCTTATCGAATTTAGTGACAAGTCCGAAAGAGCGACCCGTCTTACGGTATTTGATCCATATAAATATCTGTTGTACTTCAAAAGATCGAATATTCCTATATAAAGATATAAGAGTCGTCTTTGCAAATCGCGTACCCGATGGACACGAGAAATTACGAATCGAAGTACAACGACCTGATATTCTGTATTCACAATATAGACCTGATCGACCATCTGTGCCACCAAGTCCTCTCTCTTCGTCAAAGATGTTATTTGATATAGCATCGAATGATGACGAAAATGTACTGAACAGTCCATTTGCGCGATCACTTCCAACAACAAATATATACGATACTTTTGGATCCATCAAACATCCAGAATCGACCATGTCGTGGATTAAATTTGACACTATATTTTCACGTCCTCCAAGTAGAGGTACATCAAACGAGAAAGCAGCACAAACACAGGATGATGTAGATATGATAGACGACGATACTCCTCTTTCACCACTTTCTAATGTAACTTCATTCAAACGTTCCACCTCACCATCCACTGATGATGTTGACACAAAGGCCACCTTTGAAAAGAATATTGGTCATCATGGTTTTGGCCATATAAAAACAGAAAGTCTTTTATCTAAACGATTACGCGGTTTGGAAATGAAGCGAAACGGACCTTCAAACGGTGTATCATAATATTGACAGTGATAGAATGTGAATGTTATCATGACTGACGGATGTATGACGAACATGAACTTTTTGTATATAATCCATGCATACATAGCGATTAAACATCTTTCTTTTCCCTAATATAATTCTCCACTTATTTGGACATTATCTATTACTGTACTCTCTAATCTTACTGTGACATATAACTTCCTCGAACCGCCCGTGTACTAGTCAGCTTATCAAGAATGAGATGACACGATGGGTATACAAGGTCTAACGTCTAAACTCGAGGGATACTCTCACCGCACAACCCTTTCTACGAACGAACCACCAACGACGAGGATAGCGCTGATCGATGGGCCTGCATTAGCGTATCACATTCTTACGCAATGTATGAATCAACGCGATAATGTTATCAGTCCGTTGGATTGTATACCGCTTTATGCAGATATCGCGGCCGGCGTTATGGAGTGGTTGGATAGGTTGGCTTTGCATGGGTTCGAAATGTATGTTACTTTTTACACTGATTACTCATTTCTGTGCTATTTACGACATTTCAACTTGGTTTGTCGCATCTTTGGAAGCACAGACTGTTGCCTTCATTGAATAGAGAATGGTATTTATACGCGCTACGACTCCATTCATGTTATTACCTCTGTTTGTTGAGGTAGATGTCACGGTCGCACGGAGCATCGTTGATGATGAAAGTTGTTGATATTATTGGATCTAAGCAATCGTGCTGAAACGCTACATAGTGCGGATTGCCTATCTCCCATATAATTGCCTTGGCTTATATGTTTGTTCATGTCGAGATAACTCTCTCGCCACGCTACTACATAATTGATGTATTGATCAACATTGATGAGCGTATACACAGCCTTTCTCGATTAATGATCTTCTTATCGTCTTACTTCTTTCACCTATCCACATTTTTATCTTGATGTTATAAGGCCTAAGCAAGACTTTCTATCTACTCGATTCACAAGCACTGCCTGGTTCGTACTAACTTATATGGTTACTAATTTGTTATATAATCAAAGACACGCGATTCTTTTCGATGGATATCTCCCTGAATTTAAAGTCTCGGAACGGGTTTCTAGACTACAACAAAATGTCAACAAGCTGTATGCCATGAGAAGAAGATATGGAGATGGTCAAATCGGTAGTCTGACTCGTAGAACAAAATACTTGCAAGCTTCGAGATCTGTGACGAATGACGAGATGGGCTCTGTACGAAGAAAGAGAAACGAGGTCTTTGATGTGGAAGTTCAAGCAACTACGCAGAGAAAAGACTCTATAGCACCCATGGGCTTCATTACGCAAATCATTACTTTATTAAGAAGTAGTGAGAAATATGAAAGTGTAACGAGAGTGGTGCCTGCAGAGGCGGACGGCGAGTTGGCTGATCGAGCGAGGAAGTTAAGTAGACAAGTAGAGGGGATCGAGGGAGTGTATATCTTTACTGGTGATTCGGATTTGGTTGTTTATGATCTGGGCCGCTGTGCAAATGCAGAAGGAAAGGATAATGGTGCCAAGGTGGTCTTTTTGAGAGATGTAGAGTTTACTTCTTTGCCACTTCCGGTCACTCAGTCAGGGAGTATGGTAGAAATGAGTAGTTGTGTGGAAGAGAGCGAGAGAGAAAAGCGTATGATGTTTCTAGAATATTGTCCTAGCAGTATCGTACAAAGGTTGGGTGTGCAGGATATGCTTGGAATAGCATATGTTCTGAAGCGAGACTATCATAGGACAATGCTAGAAGCTGCTGTGATGGTTACGAAAGAATACCCGTCTGGATCACGATTTGAGGAATTTGCAAACATATATCGAGGCAAGACAAGCACACCTCTTGAAAGATCACTGACTACAATACCACCAGATAAAAGCTGTCTTGTGAAAAGGGACACGATAATGGAATATCTAGCAACTGTACCTGAGACAAGAACTGTAGAGCTCATGTTACAAGTGTGCCTACCACTAAATAAATCCATGCTAGGATCGAAAGATGCTAATAGCCGTGCAAGAACTATCAAGACTGTTCTACCCATGCTGATAGACGATCCTGCTCGTACGTCTGCTTGGCAAAGTTCTGTTAGTATTAGAAGACTTTTGTATACACTTCTAACCATAATGGACGAAAGTATTGGGGAGATATATGAATATGGTAGGCATGGAGAAAAAGTCAATAACGTTCCGTACCTTTTTCAAGATATCAAAGCTAGTGAACTAATTGAAGGATTTGAAGAGGATTCACTACATCTGATCAATCTCATTGTCAAGTCTTTAAGCATGGTGAATACATCATCAAACTGTTTGACAGGGCTAGAAACCTCAAGAGCCGTCATGCTAGGTATCTTAATCCATCTACGGCTAGGAAGAAACAGTCGAAAGAGTGGACTAGGAGTCTTGCTCGATATAGACGTCATGAAAGTACTAATTGCTCCATGGCCGGCAAGTCAAGGGCTGCTAGGGCTTAAGGCAAAGAATATTGTAAATACTTTGACTTGGTCATTTCTTCATATCAAAGCAGAATTGATGGGCGTAATATATTTCTTAAACTTATTGAAAGAGGTCGTTGACATTCTCTACTTGGTAAGAGACACACTCGAAGTAAAAGATTGGTTCATACCGCAATTGGAATCTTTGAGAAATCCTCTACAGGAAATATTGACAAACGTGCACGATATCTATGACATACAAGACGAACGATACGTTCTCGACAAAACTGGTGAATCTAGTGCGGGATACTCACAAGCACTAGACGATATAGTCTCATGCTTTCTGAAAGCGGGAGATGATAAAGTAGTTAGAAAAGATAAACCGATGACTTCTTCAAAGTCTCGGAATGAAAAGGAGAACGCTGTCTCGAGTACATCGAGTAAAAACAAAACAAAACCTTTGCAGAAGAACAGGTTTGATGTCTTGAACGACGCTGGTGATTCTGATGAGAATTAAAGACGTTAAAAGTCAACGAACTATACCAAGCGATTGTAAGACAGAAGCTGTGTCGCAAGAAACCCGTTCTTGTGTGTGTTAGTCGAGCCTCTCACCTCTAATTGAGTCGAGAAGAATCATCTTTGCTGATTCTACATGAGAGTAACGGCACGAGTCTGCAATCTCCGCTATGCCAGGATATATGATGAAGTTATCGTAGCATCGTCGATGATCTTGTAATTGACGGTCGATCCTCAGCCACAATCCTTGATTCTTTGGAACTCAGCATCATAGTATCTCTTTACCGCGTGATAGACACACCAAGATACGGACTCATGGGACGAGAATCCATCTCGGAATGTACGTTAGTGTCCCTATCCTACAAATGAAGTCACAGGGAGATTATTAGGAGACAAAGACTGAGAAAGATTCTACGGAGGACATTCATCTATCGACGACTGGCTTCAAAGTCGTGTTGTAGATCGAATTATAGCACGGGACGCGTTTTATACGAATTGTTAAGGCTATCGAAGTGTAGTCATGTCTATACAGGGCGAAGGTATTGCGATTATATTTGTGGTCACAGGAAGATATACACGTAGGTCACAGTGGCACATAACATTGTTGAAGATTTCTTCGTTAGATACCCATTCTGAACTCCAGATAATGCTTTATGTAAATTCGTCGACTGTTTTAGCTATTTTCGCCGCCTCTGAGAGCGACGTTTTGTAGAGTCGACATCAACAACCGGGGAAGGATCGCGAGGGTGTTTAGTTCGTATGGGGCTTTTAGGGCCTCCTTTGGCATCATGTCTGCCGGATGGCTCAGGCGAAGCTTGCGGGGTACTCATGTATCCATCGTCGTGATTTGCACCGTGCAATTCAGGACTCATGCCATCGGTGTTAACAGGTTTAATGACGTTCGGTATCAGGACACGTTCAAGAGCGCCCCAAGACGCACCTATACTATCTTCGGAATAGTCCTCCTCAAATGCTTCTTTGAATGGCTCCTCGCCCGTTTCGCTTTCCTGATCCCGTGAACCGTTCGTGGAAGTACGCCTCGGTCTACCGGCAGCCGCCAATACATGCGATCCAGAATCATGCTCCCGAAAAACAGGCAAAGTGAGATCCCCTAGATGATGATGGCCATGCTCGGGCATAAATTGGCCGTCAGTATAGGTTGTTTCAAATGAGTGCTGATCTCCAGGGGTAATGGACCTAGAGGGTTCCCCATCTATAGATGAAAGGCTTGATAATGCAGTCTTGTCAGAAGTTGTACTAGCATCCTCTGAACCCCGTCGCACGTCTCTGCGGTATAAGCCTTGACGAACATAGTTGTTGCCTGGAACTTGACTGTGAGAGTGGGACGATGACTGAGTTGTGCCACTGTGATTGTCGGCGTGCAACGTCCGATTGGGCAGTGAAGATGCCCTCGGATCACGACGGGCGGTTGTATTTCTATTCGATGCTGCAGCTGGAACCGCGCTGGAGGAGGTAAGCGATTCCGTCTGACGACCAAGACCAGACCCTCCCCTTACTCCGCCGCCGCGTGTTCCACCGCCGCGTGGCCCACGGCCGCGCGGTCTACCGCCCCGCGATCCCCTAGACACTGAAGCGCTAGAGGCTCCTTGCGGCGTCTCCTGGGCCCTTGGTGTTACGGTTGTTGCTAATTTTCTAGGCATTGTGTATTTGGGTATAGAAGCCGAAATGATTCAGAATGGATATTATAGATACTAAGGTGCAATGCGAGTAGGGAACAGCAAACTTTTAATACTTTGCGCGCAATCCTCCGGCATCAGCAATGCCGGGACATAATGTTGATTGTTACAAACAGTGCTTTTTCTAGAAGACCAAAAGCATAACATCTTGTGGAGTGATGTCCGAATCCTCCATTTCTAAACGGAGAGGTCGTTAAAGTTAAGATTTATTCCTCTGAACTTAATTTGGTCCTTCAAGATGGCCAATGCTGAAAGTTAGTTTTACCGAAGAGTCACTGTGACGTAATTGCAGGATTTGAAGCCCTTGTCGAAGGATTTTTCTCCACAACAATATAAACCTTACCCTTACGGGATTTAATATTAAACTCAAAAATGAGGTTTCTAGACGTGCCTGAAGATTGGCCTTTTTTGTGCGTCATGCACGTTGTTGGATTTCTAGTAGCTCGCAAAGAAGGTCGGAGCTCGGACTGACTGGCTCGGGAGTTTCGACTAGCTGGCAAGATAAATTTTTACTGCTCGGGAAAGATAAGTAATCTGTTATTAGACTCAACTTTAAAGTTCAAGCATCCCGGACATGAATGGAACCTTGAAGTGAAGGCCGCTATCTAATAAGCTTACAGACGTGAAGAGGCCTTTGAATAGCTTTTGTACACTTCGAAGTATTTTTGAAGTAATTAACGCATTCGTATTAATCATATAGCTTAGTGTACGCAAAGCAAAACCTATCAAGAATAATTGATTTATGCTGTTACTATAAGCCTATATGGGTATATTATAGTAAGTCTTAACAAATGTAAAAATAAACATAGATTTACTTGATAAAACAACTTTCATAACTAGCGTAATCATATTTGCAAGTCTTGCATTCGCGTCAATAGCTCCACGTACAAAACGATAGAAATCTCCATTCGAGGCCTTTTAGTATCTGTAAACTCGTCGGACTTATTCCTATCGCCTGGGAGACCTGATAGTAAGGTTTTGTAATTTTCAGGTGCGTATAGCTAAGTCCGTTAAGCTAGAGTTTCATCTTTGTCTAGTTAAGCGCGTTAGGATACAATAGAACTTTTATGCATTTAAATTGATTAATGGATGCACAAGAGATAGTCCATTTCAGATGTGCTCAGGAAATCATTTGGAAATCATTCTTTAGACCACACTTTGTGTCCAACATGGTCAATCTTTTCTATAGATCACCCGAATAGTTAGATTTAGCCGAGGAAAGCTAAAAACACATCGCACACAAGGGGCTCGTTTACCTCGACTAAGCCTTGAATCATTCTTAGCTCGAGGATATGCTCAGGTAGTACGCGGGATGATAATATTCATTTATGGGTCACGTAAAACGCAAAAAAAGGGTTGACGGGGTCGAGCGTGAAAATCAAAGTTGTATTGTGACGCCTTTTTAAACTCCATAAAAAGCAAACCACCCTTTCTACATAACCCGTGCATATCATAGGAATGTCCGTCGCTATGAGTGTTTGAGGCCCGGCCCAATACCTGGCGCTGGCGGTCTAGGGCTGGCACTCTAGCCATGAGATGAGCCGAAGACCGTAGCAAACTTATTAGCTACTCTAGCTTGTCAATCATCATTGTTCGGTCTTATGGGTTCATGCTGGTTCACATGTAGGAGAGCATCCCAGGACGGGTCGTGTCCCGAGTCGTCAGTATCTGGGTTGTCTGTCCCTGTGTCTAGGGCGTCGATATTCGTTATTCTATGTTCGGTGATAGCCCTTTCAGGTTCTGGCGTTTCGTGCCCTTCACTCAACCGACTCGGTGGTTTACCGATATGCTGTTGTGCTTCCCAGCTCGCGTGCATCGGATGTACTCCAACAGTTGGATTCAGTTTTGTTCTGAGGCCTGATTCTGCTACGCGACCAAATCTTCGTGCTCCAGGCTTACGTCTGCTACGCGTCGGCACAACTCCACGAGTGATAGCCTTTTCGGTCGAAGGCTTGGGTGAGCCAGGAATGGTTTCAGTTGAAGTAGCATAACCTGCCGCGGATCCTCGAGAGTCTTGCGACGAACTTCTGGATGGAGGTTCATCTCCTTCACCACCCGATGGTCTCGGTGGGGCTTGTGCAGAAGCACCATTAGATCGTCGTTGTGCAGTTTGAGATCTTGTAATTACTGATTGACCTGTTCCTGTTCCAGTAAGGGGTCCACCGGAACGAGTTTGTCTCCCCCCACGCTGAGGCTGACTCGATTTTGCGGCGGACTGACGCGCGACACTTCGCTTTTGGTCCTCGGCGGGTTCTTTAGATGCCTCCTGGGATGTGTCGTCGGGTGAACCTGAAGCATTGCGTTTCTGTCTTCCAGGCTTACTTGCTGTGTTACCTTTTTCTTTGCCTTTAGCGGGTCCACTTGCTGCTGGAGGCATTACGTTTGAATACTCGAGTATGCTCAACGAATTAATATAAATTTCAGAATGTATCATCGTTAGGAGAAGAAATAGCTGTATTTATACCCTTTCCGGCGGATCCTTCGATAGTGACTCGATGTGATAAGATCCATAGAAGTGATAAGTAGTATGCCTGAAAGCCTTGTTGCAGCTCCCGCAGTCTTCCGTAGAAAGTGGAGACGCTTTCGAAACAAACATCTTTCCGATTTGGGAAAAATTGACCAATAGTGAATCAATCCCCGCGAGGCTATCGGACCCTTTTTCGCAACCTCAACTGGGTGTCGGAACGGGCCATGGCACGGTATACGTAGCTCTTTTTAAGAATGTAATAAGGCGGAACATTATAGATTTGACCTTACTATATATAAATATTACTTTGACGTGATCGGTTTATTATGTACCATGATGCATGTATTCCTATAAAAATAATGAAATGATACTCTTGTCAAATATACCCATGTAAGGTCGGAAGTGCCCGGAGCCCCCGCACTGTTGACATGAGCTATTCCCTTTGTCACCCGCACTTATCACCCGCACTTATCACCCGCACTTATCACCCGTAATTATCACCCGCACTTATCACCCGTAATTATCACCCGCACTTATCACACGTATGTGAAACTCTTCTATTTCTAGAAAAAGCCAAGGTGCAGAAGCGGGGTGTACCTTAGATGGGCTGTTTTCCAATTATAGACTCCATGACGTATTTTCTGGATCTAGAACCTGCCGGACTGATTTTGATCGCCCTCAGAGTACCTGATCAAGCCGCATTAGGCATAGAACATGTCATTCGATAATATCGATGTCTAATCGTTCGGGTTTGATATTGTTCCGTCAACGGCAAGTGATACAGATAGCGCAGGTATACAAGTTACAACAGCATCTGGCGGTTATCAAGACATTACTATACGTCATCACTTCGGGCATTTCGATGGCGTAAATGATGAATTCTATAACGACGCCGATGACCTAAAATCACCAGAGCAGCAGAGACACTGCGGAGGCATTGATCTTTTAGAGACGACAAAACGAAGATGCAGTGATAAGGAAGCTTATCCGTTTGGCACGACTGCTGAGGTGGTCAAAGTCAAGCATCGGCTCATAACAAATCAAATCAAATCGACAAGGATGCATGCGACAATTGGTTTATTCGTCAAATTCTATCATGCTATAATACAGATCATCACGCAATGCAAAGTAGTCAAATATAAGTTTTCCTAATACCACACGAACTTCGACGGTTCAAATTTTTCCTTCCATCGTGAAGTACTAGGCGCTGGAGAAGTTCTAGCCGATCGTGATGTATCAGACGCTCGGGAGCGTGAAGACGGTCGGGAAGTACCAGACGCTGGAGATTTACGAACCGAACGTGAAGCACTAGGCGCTGGAGAAGCTCGCTTTGTTGATGCTTCACGAGAATGGGAGTCAAATGTTTTTGAGCGTCCGCTGGATTTTTGATGAGCACTCGAGTCTTTGCTTAGGGCTGACGGATTAACAAGCTCAAGCTCATCGTCTAACATAATTGGTACTCGCAGTAGTTGTCCCATGGCGGCTTCAGACGCACCCAATCCCTCCTCATCGCTGATGTAGGGCGTTCCAATGCGAGAAAGGGACCCATCCAACAACGGCGGATAGAAATGTTCGGTGATTCTGTGATCGAGCGTCTCAGCATCGGAGCTTCCGGCACGACTACGCGCAATTTGCTGCGCTTGTTCCATTCCAGCCTCCTTTGAAAGTCGAGCCTTATACGCGTAGTGTTGCGACGGGGCATCATGGATTGACGATGTTGGTCCATGATGCTGCAGATGCAAAGGATGCCCGACTACTTGTGACGGATTTCTCCATTCATGGTTATTGGAAGTCTGGTGGGTGAGATGCTGAGGATCGACATACTCAGAATCTGACTGTGGGTTGTCGGTCTGATGCTGGGGATGCTGGGTAGGGGCAACGGATACCATATCACGTCTTGCGGCCCAAGGGTTCGAATAAACTCGCGTGTTGGGCAACTTAGGAGACGGCAAGTAATCTACTGGTGTTCCTACTGCATCTGGATCAACGTACGGCGTCCATGGGATGGGAGAACAGTTTGGTGACGGCGGGCTTGAGACTTGTGCTTTAGGCCTTTTTGCCGTGGCAATCAAAGAGGATGGCTTGGTTCTGGTGGTGGGTGCAGAAGGAGTTGTCTGTTTCTTAGCTTGCCGGGCATCTATCTCAGAGTAGTCAAATCCACTTGGTCTTTTCAATGCTGTACTCTGCTGCGGCTGGGGCGCAGGTTGTGAGGTAGTTTGACTGCCAGGTCTGATGATATGAGGAACGGAACTACCAGACGTCTTTGTCACCAAAGTACTAAGATGATTGGGAGCACTGCCTGAGCCGGGTTGGCTCTGAGTCAGAGGCGCAGGAGAGGTAGCCGGCTTTCTTGGCGTCTTTCTTGGTCGATTTTGGGGTCTTGAAGTTGGGCTATTGGGCATTATGATTATTTTTGATATCAATATTCGAGTAATTCAGGATTCGTTCTATGGAATGGTTATTCATGGGATCGGCAGAATGCGTCTACTTTATAATTCGTCGGTAAATCCTCCAGCGTGTCGAGAGTTGTGGTCAAGGCTTCGAGGGAATAGTATGTCATGCAAGGAAAAACACTGTAATTGCGAGATTCTTGATGGATCAAAGTTAATTCCATTTGATCAAAGTTTAACAGATCAATGTGCTTTACCAGTAGGATCAATCTCAAAGTGAGATGTTTCGAACTTTGCCTAAAAATTCGCTTTTGTGGTACAGCTTTTGTGATACAAGGTTTGTAGGATTTCAATCCGAGCCGGCACGGGCTGTCTGTACATAGATCAAACCACTCACATTCACTTTGACTTACTGCACCGTATGTGTTGGATGTTTTACCTAGATGTGTGAAATGGTGTCCAAATCTACAGGAGACTTGATCTACAATCGACGTATACATTCCTACGATAGTAATTACATTTAATAAGTTTGTGTAGAACCATCCTCTTGGTGTAGGAATACACCGGTTTAGAATTTTCAAAATGTAATAAAAGCTTCGACAATGACGTAATTTCGAGTTTTTAGAATGTAATAAGATTCAACCATGACGTCGTCGGCGTCCGTCGCCGCTGTCGTGGAATCATCCTTCGAAAGCCGTCATTAGACAGTGTACAATTAAAATGAGTATCATGCTGCTTGGACTCGTTTGTTTTTTGCTGAAATGCGATTCGATGATATAATTGAAAAGTCGCTGATGCTACCACTGTTATAAGAATCGTGTTGTAATAATCGATCTTCACGTCGGGACTTGAGAGATTCGGCGGGGAAAAAACCTTAATCTACTCTTCCATTCCCCGGATTTTTTCTGTTTTCGTGCCTGCGACTGTGGCTTGGCTTTTTTTAGCATGGGCGCGTTTTCTGTCACACAGCCCGTATTCGTTTCCGGCACACCATAAAATCTCGTTTATCGATATCTGAAATTACCCGTCTCGAGAATCAAATTATATTCGCATACTCGATGACTGGAGTGAATCGATGAGGGCACGAGAAGTCAATGTCTGGATTTTTCAAACCAGTTGCCGATGACAATTGTAATCGAGTCGTCCAGATTCAACTCTGGATGGACAACAAATTACATGACAAAGCTGGTCTTTTGTATATTATTCTTCATTAATTCTGCGCTGGCCGTAAATCTACCCTTTGCGAATTGTCTTGAGAGTAGTATCATCAACTCTGCAGCACGACTACAATTTGTGCCGTTGATTGTAGATGTCAAATTCGATACAATCAATGCACAAGAGGCTTTGAATATTACCGTCTATGGAAATGTTACTAGTGACGGGTCATATCCTCCCAACGATCCAGCGTGGACCGATCCGAATATCACAGCTGGCAAGATTGTGAATGTCTCTACCTCCAATTTATACACGACTCTTTTCGAACAGTACCAATTCCTAAATTACGACGCTTTCAATGCTCCAGCCAGTCAATTCTGCGCATCGGTAATTGGGAGTACAGAATGTCCCTTGGCGCCATCATTCAATGGTAATATAAGCGATCCATCCTCCTTATCGGCCTTTTCAGTCTCACATTCGCTCAATACCTCCTTCTCTTTCGCCACTATACAATCCTTACTTCGAATCAAGTCTGGAGACAAACCAGCGGTTGACCTTGGATGTATTTCCACTCGAATCACTCCAGATCTCGGTCCAAAAGTATCTGGATTATTACATTATCTTCCCGTGGTGGTTTTGATATTTACAGGGCTAGCGACACTCGCCGCGGCAATCTTTAGTCCCTGGGGTACATCTGATCCATTCAAATGGACTACAAATTATGGAAGAGACGAGGACTTGTTAAGATTAGTTACACCGGGATTCGGAGATTGTTTACATTATATCCAATTCATATTCTTGACTGGCGCATTGTCGTTGAACTATCCTGGATATTATCAACCAGCAGCCAGTAAAGCAGCATGGTCTTCATTGTCATTTAACGAGAGTTTTGTCACAAGAGGAGGATCATATCACTCTCTCGTAGATGGTGTTTATATTACAAATTCGACGTTGGGTCTGACAAGAATGACACAACTGATAGGAATGTCAACCCCGACAGATGCATGGGCTTGTATGGCCGTTTGGCTCGCTGTGTTATGTTTGATCGCTGTCGTCCTTTGTCAAGCAACATTCATAGCAAGAAGAGCATATTTTCGGTATCAAAAGACCACACCAGAAGATCTCAGTCGCAAAAATTGGCCACTGACGGGTGGTATGCTTGTTCGACTGATTTATAATTATTTCTTGTTACCGATAACTGCATGGTCATTCTTTCAACTGGTTATAGCGCAACGAACTCGATTCTATCTCCTTTTGTTAGCTATCATTCTCTTATTAGTGATTGTCATTATGGCATGCTGGATATTGCGTATAATCATTGATCGTAAACGAAGAGCTCAAATCTTCGATCATCTTCCAACTTTATTACTCTACGGTTCTTTATACAATACGTATTCTGATCAAATGGCTTCATTCGCTATCGTGCCCGCTTTACTCACTTTTGTTCGAGGCTTAGCAATTGGTGCGGTACAGTATTCAGGTATTGCTCAGGTAGTTTTACTTGCCATTTGTGAAATTGTCTATATCCTTCTCGTACATGCGTTTCGACCATTTTCGTCACCAACACATATGAACTTGATGCATACTGGCTTTGCTGGGGTTAGACTTATCACTGTTCTCTTGCTAGCTACCTTTGTGCCATCATTGAGTCTTTCGGAAGGCTCTCGTGGCTGGATCGGTTACATAATTCTACTGCTTCATGGAATGGTTTTGGTTTTTGGCTTCTTCATGAACTCAATCCAGACGTTGATCGAAGTTGTAGCTCGAAGATTCGGAGTAGCAGGAGATGCTCAACATGGTGCGCAAAGGGGTGCACTTATCTCGTATGGTTGGCGTCAATTACGAAATAGACAGCCATCTAGACCAGCTGCACGTCCTGGTAGTATGGCATCAATGACAGCAATGTTGTCCTCAGATGTAGAGTCTAATAAATTTGAAATGGATCGCCGATCGAGAAGTTATTCTGCCAATTCTGCTGCTTTATTATCTTATCGACATTCTAGTGGTACAGATTTGAATGGATCTCCATTGGGTCATGGTAGAGATTCATCATATGATGCGATTGATGCTACATATGGAGGCCAAGGATTAGCCACAACGAATTCGGGAACGAAGAGAATGTCTTTACTTCAAAGCGATCCTTACTATAGACCACCAAGAGCTCGTCGATTAACGCTTGAACCCGGTACGCCATTGTCAGTCACTCGTAGTCGGTATAGCACGCAGACTAACGATTGGGGTATAAATGATCTTGTCGAAGATGATCAATTACCTGGACCCTCACCCAATGAAGATAGCGGTGATCAACAAAGCAAGAATAATGATAGTGATAGCCCTGAAGGAGGGTCGAGTAACGTGACCAGGACTCAAAGTGGGACAGATTACGCTACTCGTGAAGTAGATTATTATTATGGTCATCATCGCGGTCCTGCTTTGTCGTCTCAGCCATTTAGAAAACATAAGACCGGTCCTGTAGATCCTATGAATCCAAGAACGAGTGGAACAACATGGCTGCAGCGTCTGTTACTTGTCGGGCCAAAGAAGCCGCAAAATAAAGGGTTCGAGGTTGTACGAAGTTCACGTGCTCCAGTTCAACCAGCTTCGCAAACGCATAACGAAGCTGGAGTAGCAGCAGGAGAAGAGATTCAACCGTCACCGATAGATCAGTACCCGAAATATAAAGATATTGAAACTCAAATCCCGACTCAGCAAGTTGCTGGTCAAGTTGATGGTCAAGTTGATGATAACAATGATGATGAACGTAACATTCATCCTGCATTCCGGCATTCCGCCGCATCAGCATTTGAAACTAGTCGTACATCTCAAGATCGATCCTCTTTACACTCCTTTGGCTCACCAATTCTCAATCGATCTTCCAGTGATCAAACTTTTGAAATATTTTCTACTATTAATCATAACACTGCTCCAAGATTACCCCCCTTGAGCATTAATACCGGCAGTACTCTCTCTTCATCAATCCCCGGTCTATCAAGACCAGCTTCTCGCCATACAAGATTCAATTCTTCAGTAAGTTCGGCCAAATTAGGACTTATGCACGAATCGGAAGAGCGTGAGAGTGATGTAAACACTCCATATCATGACGTGACACCGACTCTGGGTACAAATACAACGGAGATGTTGAAGGATCATCACCTGAAAGTCACGGGTCAGGCTGGGGAGATACCAGACGTACCACGGAAATCAAGCAAGAGGAGAACTTTGAGTAGGGACATTGATGCAGATTATGCAATGAAATTTGCTGGACTCGACAGTCCTATTCTATAATCAAGTTTATATTTCTACAATAGTTTTAATTATGAAAGTAATGATCGATGATAAAATGTTATATATAATTTGGAAATATAATTTAGTAATTAATAAGATAATTCAATCATCAATGAAACAAATGGTAATTTATGAACATGACGCAAATATGTTCTTGTTCTGCGTTCTAAGCGGCTTGACATGATCTCCTAGCTTCTACTCTATGCTTTCCTACATTATAGTGTAAGTAGCCATTGACTCACCAGACCCGGGTAACATGTGTCTATCCTAGTGTTTGGAGTGTGAAAAGAAATGGCACAGGAAAGAAAGTCTAAGTAATGTGATTATGTAAGTGAAGGTCCAACATATCTTACGCAGTGATTAGCTATTTTACGTGTGGACGACTGGCATGATCACAATAAAGTTACGTGAACCAAACGTTTATTTTTACGGTGTTCAGCTATCAAGCTTTTGTCCAAAAGTCAGCGAACTGCAGTTCTACGGACAACGTTTTGTGACGAGATAAGTTCTGGGGAAACTTCATTCTAGTGGGATTTGTTGGGCTTCCTTACAGCCAAGAGAAAGGACGACAACAAAATGTGGAGGGAGGATCATGGAATGCGGGAAGGGTGCGGGAAGGAGTTACGAAAAAATTGGAGAGAAAGTAGAAAGGAAGTCCGGGGAAGTCCAGGAGGAAGTCCGGGAGGAAGTCCGGGAGGAAGTCCGGGAGGAATCGGGAGGAATCGGGAGGAAGTCCGGGAGGAGTTGGGAGGGAGCTGGGAAGAGATTCAATTCTGCCCTATTACGTCATGAAGCTGATTCCCGCGTAGTTCACTCGACAGCAGTCAAAAGCTGATTGACTTCGAACAGGTGGCACTAAACGGAGCAGACTTTATTACCGATGCTACGGAAGGGGAGATTGTTGGTCGTTCAGGTGTTCAGTGTCCCATGTCATAGAATCAGACACCAATAAGAGACGTTGTCTCGATGCCGGAAGGACGAGGGAATCAGAACGCCTTTGATGATTTTTTTGTTATGGTAACCCCAGAGCGGAAGGAATCAAGTAGGATGCGTGTCGACGTCATAAACTCGTTTCTAGGAATCAGAGCGGATGGATTTTTCAAGTCAAAGTTTGGCGCAGGCATTAGGCCTTTGTTTCTACTCTTAAACACTTTGGTTCCTCTTCAGAGATTTCTTTGACATAAACTACTCAAATCAAAAACAATTATACTAGTGATTCGCGCAATGTCTACTGCATCAACCACTCCTAAGCATCCACATTTTTCAGCCAACGTATCGAATCAGCATACCACATACAGCGGATCCTCGCTAGACAAACACAATGTCCCTAGTCTAGCTTCTCATGAGAATTTAACAAAGCAATTCGATGATGAAATGAAGCTTCCATACTTTGAAAAAGGGTGTTGCTCCAGGGGATGCCAGGAGCGTGACGGGCAATCAGAAGGAATGATAGCCAGTCGTGGTCCGTTGACCACATACTTAGTCGTTCCAGATACACCAGAACCAGATGGACCAAGAATCCATTTCTACGTTGCACAGTCACACGCTCAATGTCGCAAGTGCTTCGTTGGCAAACGTTGCATAACCTCGTGCAAGACGGATTCGCAAACTTCACTATTTTTCCAGGATATAGAAACCCCCACAAATCATACTAGTAACGTGCGATATATCTGGATATGTGACATTTGTCGACCAAGGTTCGTTCTAGCTCCGATTGATTATCCGAAAACCGCCCAGAGTGCGCCTCATACGAACGAGTTGGTCAGTTACGCTCTAGCCTCAAAATGCAAGGAAATACCAGCTCGGATGCCCCGGGCATTCGACGATAAAAGGTCGCGAAAATTATCGAGTGACAAGCCTTGCGATGTTGATACTAATGAATCGATTCGAAAAAGAGACGATGTCTGCAATTTTTACATTAGGTGGCTCGTACACCAAGAGAAGCTCTCGGATGGTCAATCGGTATTCAGGTTAAGGGAAAGTGAAAAGTATGCTGCAATACAAGAGGCATCGGTAGTACTAGAAGCTAGACCCAAGGCTGCACCCCAAGCTAGCCATACTACTAACATTATTGATATTTCACACGCAAGCAGAAGGGGAAGCGCAGCTACCAAAGCCAAACGAAAACGACCAACACAAGAAGATCCAGAAGGAAAATCCCAACCGGCACAAAAAACGGAAGCACAAGCAGCACGGAAGAAGCGAACGCCAACATCTATAGCGAAAGTAAGCCAGCTCCAGGCGTCAGCATCTCTGTCCCGTACGGGCGTGCAATCTGTACGTGCTGGAGAGGATCTTGTTGTACCAAGTCCGAATCGGATAACCATAGGCGATAAACCTGCGGCGCATGCGGTTGATGGAAAAAGAACCGAAAGGACCTCGCGGTATGATTTACGAGAGCTTCCTCGGTCGAAAAGATCAGCTTAGATTGTGCAACAAGCTAACGCGGACCTGCTCCTGCTATCAGCTCATCATCGATCGAAGTTGCTCGCAATATTCCTGCACCCGAAACTCAATATTAGCGCAGCTTGTCGATATGCGCCCGTTGTATGTATGACAAACCAATGGGTGACATTTATGTACGAGGCAAGATGTTCAAATCGCAAGGTATGAGTATAAGTTAAGCCTTACATTTTTGCATAACAACTGACTATATGCATGGTGTCACACCTGAAAGTGGTGGAAATATCGAAACAAAGGTTTTATGTATAGTAGAAGATTACATGAATTTCGCCGGGCTTGCTGCGTTTTATCAACAGTTCATAAATATAAATAGGTAGAAAAGAATTTAGTAATGACGATATGACAGCTTTAATTGCGAGGCCGTGTCTTTGTTCACTATCGCGCACGTCAGTAATGCTAGAAACCGGCCGTCGATTCCCTTCATAAGCTGGCAACTTTGCGATTTGTCAAGGAAGATTAAACAGTTAGTAAGCGTACATAGCAGTGCTTGGAATATTAATGTTGGAATCTTGATGTGTAATCTTATCACAATGACTAAAACGCGTCAACGGAAAATGCGTGTACTGTGGGTAGGCACAACGTATGTTGTCAACCTACCTCGCGCAGCAACGCAGTCTGAGTATCCAATTGGAATATTGCGTATATCTTCAGACAGTCACAACAATCACAATGGACGTAATGTGTCAAATATATAATTTGGCTTGTTGCATGTTTTATAGTTACTTGAGATGTCTGTGTCGTAGTTGATTATTAGCACAGACTATTCGCTAGCAATCCGGACCAACGACTCATTTCTCAAAGCGATTCCTTCCATTCAAGCGTTCAAGGGTGCTAGGCTATCTAATCTAGTCATCTCCATCTTCTACGTATGCCTGATAGGCCTTTTTATGCGCCATATGCTCCACATATTCTGTTAAGTTTTTATTAGGTACAAGCGCAAGACAATCTTTGCAGCAACTGCAACCGCCGAGTCGCTTTGGTTTAGCTTCAAGGGACAATGTAGACTCCTCGGAACTAGGTCCAAATCTCGGAACATTTAGCGTATGGTGACCAAGAAGAAGAATGGGAGTTAATCTCAATAAACATTGAGTTATGTTGTGGCAAAAATCTATCAAAAGATTGTGCGACCAACTTGATCGTAGGCTTCGGATCAATTTTCAAAGCTGCGAAAACGCTTGCGGCGTCGGGGTCCATGAAATAAAGAATATCAATCACCATACCGCCAAGACCAAGGTCATCATATGTAGACACATTTGGATAGCGGATCAATAAACTCTTCTCTACCATCCGTTGAACAGACTTGAGCGTGCGATAGGCTTGGTCGTGGACCTTCAGGTAGTCAATGTGATATGCAATAGTTTCCAATTCTAGATGAGCATGAAACTTCGACAGCAGTGTTCCAGGACTAATCTCACTCATTGCAGCGCTTGCCGGCTGTGAACCAGGTAGATGTCCCAATCTTGATTTGCAGACCCTCTCTACACGATTTGTCAAGATCTCATCCTTTGGTATCATCTCCTTTCTAATAGTTTCAAATGTCTGTAACCACTGTAGATCTGCGTTTTCCAGTTTCTCTATTAGGATTGCGCGAATTTTGACAAGATTTTCCTGTAAAAATACAGCATGTTTAGTAATTACTGCATGATCATTCAGGATCAACTTCATATTCGTTGCAAGGTATCCGTCCCTTTTCACCCTGTTCCAGAACTGTGTGGAAAGCATGTTTGTCAATGGCGAATTTCTGTCGTCGAAATGGCGTGCATGCTTGACAGAACCCTTTCCGCGTAACAAATGTTGAGTTCCAGATTTATTTCTTTTGTTGACCACTAAATAGCCATTTGCAAGCATATTTCGCGTTACATATTGCTCTGGACGCTTTGGCTTCTCGCCAACATAGACATTGCAATCAGACTGAGACGCCAGCAGCAGCTCAAGATCAATCCAGCGATGTGCAAGCATATCTTCTTGCTCTAGTGCGTTATAAAGGTGTGCGCATTGTTTTATGAAGCCAGTCGACTTGACGAAAGGCAAGTTACAACATCTATAGCGAAATAATAGAAACGCCAGTTGTATTCCAGCGTAAATTGGGTTGATACGAAGGAGGAAACTGTGGCTCGAGCAGAGTAAGGGGATATCATCTTGCGAATCTTGCGCTACACAACTATGGAGATAGTTGCTATCAATGAATTCAATCATGCTCCCTAATGGTTCCAAGTATTTCGATGGCACATGCTTGTAGTGTACCATGGCGTGTTGTAAACTTTGTTTGGTCATGCGAGCCGTGGTTAGTAGCTCATTAAAGGGCATATCAATGACAATACCTGGAGTACTATGGAGATCAATTTGGATTTGAAGGGCGTACGTATGCCATAATTTTAACGGCATACCCTGGTCAAATTCTCGACTCATCTGCACCATCTCGTCCACCCAAGAATCTAGCTGTGCGTCGGCTATGTCTGCTGAACTAGATATCAGTTCGAGAATTAATGTACCCTTGTTGGTATCCGAGAAGTTGCGTAGGTCTTTACGCATAATTTCCGCATGAGCGAGTTCGAGTGATATGTCAATGTCATTGCCCGCTGCGCTTGCATTCCGCACTTCAGTGGCGATCTCGAATGTGTCAATCATCAGTCGTTCTTTCTCATTGCAAGCTACATTATCAACGTCATGGCTGAAATCAATTGAATTCAAGTCGATACCCTTGTTGCGACAGAATCCTTGGAGCACTTGATTTGATAATGCCCCGTAATCCTGATCGACTCCCCACACTTTCTCAAACTCCCTTTGTGCGTCACGAACCATTTCGACTGAGAAATTTAGGGCAAGCGAGGTAGCTCTCAACTCTGTTTTGTATTCCAAGTATTCATTCCACAAGTGTTTACATTTCTCCCTCAAATCTGCCACATCATTGAAGAGGCAATGGATTGCGAGGTCTTTTTCGACAGGATCGTGATCTAATCTAATCTCATATTTGACTTGCTTGATTGGTAGTGTAGGTTGTATGATATCAGAGCGAATTGGAGGTTGGTAATTGATAAAGCCCTCAGATGGTTCCTCCACGGTTAGACTTTCGAAAATATTAGTCAAGTCTTCTTTATCCACCGTCTTCTTGGTTTCCGAATGCTTTACTACCACCTCACATCTCTGATGTAAAATATCAAAAACACTTTCCAGAATCGTTATAAAATGTCTATGACTTCGCACAGAATCTTCATCTTTGCCTTGAGCATTCTCGAACCACTGCGCATGCTGCTTGCGTAGTGTTATGACGCGATCAATGAGTTTGAGAAAACTCGGTGATATGTTCACTGGAGGATTGTCATAACTAACGATGAATTGAGCCAATGGAATGAAATCTCTAATTTCAATACTGTTCCTCTTGTCCTCCTCTTTCACGTCACTTTTGTCCGCTTCGATTTTCTGTGCTTTGATCTGAATTTCGTTGGCCGCCTGTCTGGCTAATGTTCTGTTCTTCCCCTTTAATCTTGGCGCTTTTGTGGTCTTATTCTTTTCAGTACCCTCATCCAGCACACTCTTATAAGCATTTTCTTTTCCTTTTGAGGGCTCTTTTACAACATTGACAATTTTTACGTTGTCCGGATCAAATCCAAGTAAATCTGCTGGATAGCCGCATTCGATAGCAGTGTTGGAAAGCCATGTTGCAATAGTATTTCCATCATTCTTGTATTGAGCATAAGAAGATCGAAACTTTGCGGGGAGTGTTTTCTGAAGACTAATTGCGGGGTCCATTTGAGTATTTTCGGCGGGAACGGTCGACCAAACTCTATAAAATAAGTTGTACCGGCCAATACTCTATAGCTATCGACTTTATACGTCCAAATACTGATATGGTAAAGAGAATATCATATACGAGAATGAAGTAGACGGGATGAAAGACGGAAGAAAGCAGACTTACATTCCACCGCGCAACTTCACGCGCAAGTGAAGATGATAATTCCAGACGTACAAACGGGAAAAAGCTTAAATCATCCACGTGAAGTGATGAAAATACTTCACTTCACCATACTATGTGTTGGTGAATCTATCATTGCAAGTCGTGGTAACTATATACATAAATCTACAATATTTCTCGTAATTCATGTCTCGTCAAAGTGGGTAAGAAGAGTATGAGTAGGACAGGTGCCCCATTTACTGTTCCTTCGTTCTGCTGTGGGCAAAGCCGGTTGTGATGCTATGTTCGAAACGCTTCCGATGTTAAATGTCCTTATTGGTGACAAATTATATCTGCTGGGTGTTGTGGTGACGCTTAGTTCATTCATAGCAGAATCAAGTGTGACAATTTCATCAGAGCCAAGTCGACGTGGCGATGATTGGCTAGCGTCACTTCTCAGAGGCCAATTCCCTGTATATGACGACAACATCGAGGCTAACATCGAAGATGGTTGAGTTGTAGATGGGATAATCGGTCTCGAATCCTGAAGTACCATAATAGTACGTTCAGTTGTTGGTGCTGGGATCTTTGGAACCATATTGGTCTCCCACCATTCCATGATACAGCCTTTATGAAATTTACAAAAGCATTCTAGGCGTGCGAGTGCTTGACCGGGTTCGAATTCTTCGAGACATATTATGCACTCCTTACTCAGATCTGGTTGATCCAGGCCATCATCAATTTGACAATCTTTGTCCGTCGCTATATATATAAGCATATTGTGTTGTTTTTGTTGCTCTTGCTGATGTTCTACTCGTTCTTCTCTTGGCAAGCCTGTTGGGTGCCGCGGTTGCTGCTGTTGAAACCGGTTCATGACAACAAAGGGATCATGCATGACGTTTGGGTCATCAGGTCTGGCTTGAGGTCCACTTGCTTGATTCGGATATTGTCGTGTTATTCTTCCATTACTAAACGTGCCACTTCGAATTGGCGATCCGCGTCTATCTGGCTCATATGAAACTGGTCGATGTCGAGGAGTGAAAAATGTAACGATACAGTTCTCCACGTGCTTTTCCCGCTCTTTTTGTACTATTTGTCGTCTATCTTGTCCTTGCATATCTGGTCGTTCGCCTTGAGTTATGGATGGCATTGGGCCAAATGGAAAGTTTGACGTCCTACATACTGGACATAAATCTTCATCATTCACATGTGATGGTTTTGGTGCCGAATAATTACCGGGCTTTGAAAGAAGATTGATTCGAGGTGGAGAGCCAGGTCCAGAAATTCTAAAGGGCTGCATGTATCTAGCTTGAGGCGCAGAGCCGGACACTACTCGATGTTGTCTGGCATTTGGAGTTCTTACAACCCTTGGCCGTCCCAGTGTCTGGGCTGTAACTGACTCTTCTCCGCTATCACGTACATAGGGAGCGTCTGAGATCCTCCTATCGGGTCTTCTTCTTGCAGGACTGATGGTTTGATCGAGTTGTGTAGATTGATATCTCGAAGGTTGTGCTCTTTCTGGCGACCGACGAGGCCCATGAAATGTTCTTGCTCTGATGATAGCATCTGCAGGTCCTACCGAGGGACTCACTGATATCGGTCCACTACCGGTATCGTTCATTATCTGACATACGCTGGCGACTTTCGTATCAGCCTTGCATGGATCGCAGACTCGAACAACCTCTGAAGAATCTTGTTGAGAGTGAACATAAAGATCGTCTTGTTCGAGTATAGGCGATGTTGGAACAGATGAATCCCATGGAGGCCGAACGATGAGACGCTTTGGTAAGTCAAGTCTGTGAGATGAGCATTGATCACAAACAACCTGACCGCATTTCCTGCAATGATGTTTTCTGAACAGAAAATGAAATCTGCGATGACATATTGAACATGATGTGACTTCCGAGTCGTCTTGCCATTCCGGTGTTGTTATTTGACTCGGACTATCAGTCATATTGCAGTTATCGATGGCATGACTAGTCGCCGCAATGTCGATTGATAATAGTAGAAGAAAGCATGTGAAAGATGCAAGTTCCGATTGGCAAGTCCAGCCGCGCAAACATCGCCAAAAGATGCCCTAGAAACCGCCCCCGAAAAATATTTTGACGCCCGAGTCACTTTGTGACTTTTCTACCGTAGGTAAATAGACAAAGTGATCATGGCGGATAATATCTACGATGAGGTCGAGATCGAGGTATGTCGCAGAGTAAAGATTACAGAATCAGGCATGTATTAATCTGCCTAGGATATGACATATGATGCTACTCTTCAGCAATATACTTATCCCTGTCCATGCGGCGATCGATTCGAAATAAACCTCGCAGATTTAAAAGATGGAGAGGATATCGCTATCTGTCCGAGTTGTTCGCTACAGATTCGAGTAATATTCGATACCGAGGACCTTCCGGCTGGCACTTGAGCAACCCCCCCGACAAGACATACGAAGGACTTTTTGATGTTTGAAGCTGCAAAGTTTGTTCGGCATGTCAACAACATATTGCGAAAAGCGAAGGATTAAAGCATGAGTACATCAGTTCATGTATTGCTCACGGCAGTATTGATACGAAGCCGATTATTCGGTTTCACAAGGAAGGTTCCATACTTTGCAATGTGCTTTGAGAAGATGGAAGACTACGGTCTGGGATATCAGAACATTCGGTCATAACGAGGACGCCATGAGGCGGCGTGAATATGAGGACATATCCATGCGGAAGAATGAGCTTGGATATTTCAAATGCGATAGCAAGAATCAGGTCAGAACGCCGTTCGAAATCAAGAAGCTCTACTCAGACTATACGCGATGAATGGGAGGTTAGGGAAAGGTCTAACTTCTACAGGGTGCCTTGATGAGGTGAAGAAGATGAGCATGAAAGATACTAGACATAATGAACAATGCTGAATAAATAGTCGTCATGTTATCAATCATTTCCATCAAGTCTGTATTCCTGCCCATCTCCAGCTTTTCACGACGGCGTAACAACAGTCGAGTGTCCAGCATTCAACACTGTCTCTTCTACCTCCTCTCCTCCTACAACAACACTTACCCCCAATTCCTTCCTCAACAACTCCGTTAGACTCGTCCCATCTCTTAGATATATCCACTCTCCCGTCCCACTCTCTTCTTTCCCCTCCATACTTTCTCCTAAAACCACCCAATCGAACCTCTTCGGGCCGGAAATAGGACTAGACAGCCAGATCTGTTTATTAGGCGGTTGTTTGTTCAAGACGTACGTTCCTGAAGGAGGGAATTGAATCGTCAAAACACCTGCCTGTGCTTTCCATTAGTTTATCGTCATGGTGTATATTTATAATTAATCTCGTGGTGTATTGTGGGAATGGGAAAGGGGAGATGGCTTACGGAGTATTCTACATCTACATCCTCGCGCGACTCTTGTAATGCTTCGATTCGCGAGAGGAGACGTTCGAAATATTCTTCTGATACTTCTAGGAAACGCTCGGGAGATATCGGCGTTGCGTCGCGGATGTGATATGTTGGTTCGGTAGAAGGGGGAGGAGGATCTTCCGCGTCTGGGATGAGGGATTGGTGGTATGGAGAGGTTGAGAATGAATGTCGGGATAGCTGAAGTTGAGAGACGGTGGGAAATGTGGATGAAGAGATGCGTAAAAGTGCTGCGTAGGGTTTTAGGTAGGTTCCTGACGAGGCATTGTGTTGGGAGGAGAAGGCTTTGAGAGTCGAAAATGCTCGACGTGATGTTATTCGCAGAGACATGATTGTAGATTATGAATTGGTGTTGAAGATCGTGTATGTTCAATCACAAATGCCTAATGCCCTAGCAGTTTCAACTTGGCGTGGGGAAGATTGCATCATTCTTCAAATTCTCAGCCCTATGACATCCGTTCCTCATTGACCTCCTCTACCAAAATTGTGCAGATAAATAGCTAGACTTGCAGTGAAACAATGATCAATGCCGTCTTGATATTCAATAACAATGGCCAACCACGTCTAACGAAATTCTACACCCAAGTAGTAAGTAGATCGTCTTCTGATTTCAACATCTACCCCATTCCAAGATCATTCTTTCTCATCTAATTATTTCATACCGTCAATCACACTCCATACTCTTTCTTTTCTGTCAGCTCTCTCTCTTGATAAGCATGGTCTTATTTATCTCAGGAAACATCTACCCAACAACGCCTCCTCACAGAAATCTTCTCCCTGGTCTCTACTCGTCCAGCATCAGCTTGTAATTTCCTCTCTTTACCACCTCTTCTCGCACCACCTAGTATCTCTTCATCTCTCAACAGTACCTCAAAGCTGGGAGAAAGCTCGGGATCTCACGGAAACGAATCATCTACGATACAGCCCGATCAACCTTCTTTAGTGACGTATCGGAATTACGCTACTCTTTATTTTATAGTGATAAGTACTTCTACAGAATCCCCCCTGGCGTTGTTGGATTTCATTCAAGTGTTTGTAGAGGCTCTTGATAATTTATTCGAAAATGTGTGTGAATTAGATTTGATTTATAATTTTGAAACGTTACATGCTGTACTTGGAGAAATGATTATTGGTGGAGTAGTCATAGAGGTGAATTTGGAAAAGGTGGTAGAGGGTGTCAAGTTACAAGGAGCGGTAGCTAAACGGCCGGTGAATGAGGGATCAAGTATGAGGAATAGGCAAAATGCAAGTATGTGGACAGGACGTTGATAAATCATTTCTATATTGGTTCTAGATACAATATTTAGACCGTGTTCTCACGGGGTCTTGATGAAATCCTTTCACCAATTACCGATCCTGGCATGGATTGGCTTGGCAAATGGCCCTTTAAACTACCATCTACAGCTTGTTGCGCAGTATTCATGGCTGCATCGGATCTTTTCCGAGGTGCTGCAGTTCCAAACATGGAATTCTCTGCAATGCGAAAGTCTTGGAAGTCTGGTAGGCTTTTCTGTGCTATTGGAGACTCGTCGTCTAGAAACATGATCTCGGAGGTAGGGATTCGTCCATTTCTTCTCTTCGGCATATCATTCGACTCTTGCTCAATTCCACCTTGAACATTCTGCACAATAGGCACCGTCGTAACGTCACAAACCACTCCTCGCTTATCATCAACACATGCAGCAGTCTCACATTCATGATTATCTTGACCATAATTCTCACAACGATGTTCTTGTATTATATCTGGTATCAATTCACTGACAGCTGATGCGGATCTTGTACGACCAATGGTTGATCTTGTAGAAGTGTTTCCAACACTTCTATTGCTGCAACTACTACTACTTCTGCTACTCTCATTAGAATCGTTTGTGTTGGAGTCTTGTCTGCGAAATAACAACGTCTTTTCGTGCTCGGTAGTACAGTGGTACAGTAAATGAAACACGTATCTGTGATTCGCATCACAAGCGCGACAATTACGAGCCAGATCATTGAGTTGCAACGACAAAGACGCGACCAAAGGTTCTACTTGTCGCAGGATGTGATCCGGTTGTCTTTCCAAACGTTCGATAAGCGGATGAAAGACGCAAAGATCGAACAATTCGGCTACACATCTCAGAACATTTGTATTTTTACCAGATACCGCACGCGAATCACTACATTCTCAAAATTAATACCCAAAATCAATCAGAAAGGTGTAGGAGATGAGACGTACAAATAACTAAATATATCTTTGCAATCGTTCGACAAAGGCTTCAGACCTCTAGATCTTTGGTTTCGAACCATGCGTGCTCGAGAAAACATTCTGTTCGATACACGTAGATCTTCGTTGATTTCATTTCCAAATTCCGTCACTGCACTCACAAAAGTCGTCAAGTATCGCGGAATACTTCCGTTGCGAATCTGATCGTCAAGGGTGTTTTGGGAATCACATCCTGGAAATAGATAATTGCTGATTGTGATTATCATTTCGGCGAATTCTTGGGCGATACCGTAGAATGGTTCTTGGTTACGGATTTGGTTAAGACAGTTTCGAAGACGTTGTGCACATTCAAGCGCTTGTTCACCTTGCATTGGTTCATTGACGAAAAGATTGTCTTCGTCTGTAAGTATTATCATGATTGATGTATAGATACTTTTATATGAAATTGTGATATATAAAAAGCTGCGATGGAGAAACAGATTGTTTGGAAAGAGTAGAAACGTAAAGAAGTATCGATGCAAGGATATGGTTCACCTTCACTGCCAATTTCTCAAGTGAATGTGAAGTGAAAAGAATACATGACAAAAATGTTTCATGTTTGTGATTCCTGTCGAGACCGTTACTTTATTTCTGTGAGAAAGGGTTCCGGCAAGATAAATAGTCACAACCATGGTGCAGGTTAGGCATACTGGTGCATCTTGATATACAACTCGAGACAAAACGTCAAAATTTGTAAAAAGAATACTCCACCTAGATAATAATTTAATCTTCGCATAAAGACTAATTGACACAACATCGTGAAGAAAGTCATGGCAACTTAATGTTCTGCGTTTTTAAGAAAAGTCATGGCGACTTGATTGTCTGCATTCTCAAGGTGTCGTAAAAAAGTGCTCGGTATCAAAATATAAAGGACTCTCATACAATTATTAATACTCATTATCATCATTCATCGTCATCATCACTGCCAGGAACGTCCATGACTCGTTCTGACATGTGTGTCAGAGTCCTTTTGCTCCATGCTCTAACACCTTTCCACACGGCCTAATTGATATTAGTGATAATCAGTAATCAAATAGAACTTTACGTACTGTAAGAACAGCAATTATTCCAACGACAACAGCGAACCAACTAATTTGCTGCAGTCTATCTCTACCATTTGCAGCCGGCCTTCTCCCTCCTCCCATGCCTCCCCTCAAGTTAAACCAATGCCAAGGACTCATAGTCAACAAAAACTTTGCAAAACCCAATAATCCCAAGGAGGCTAATCCTTTTGCAAAATGCTCAAACCAGCCTGTATTTTCACCCAGATAACTATCATATTGCATTCGATCTCTTGAAAGGCCCGAGGTAATAGTATCATATGGGTCCAGATACAAATTAATAATAGGATCGGCCACATAACCCAATACAAATATTGCCACAAAGAATATCGCCAAAGTAAGAACTATTTGGGCAGTCGTACTGCTGATACAAGCTGCCCAAGTCATTCTTTCCAAGCGGTAACTATAATGACATGTAGGGCACTGCCAAAAGTTTCGTTTGCTGTTGGGATCTCGTAGTCGCCACTCAGAGAGACATTTCTCATGAACATATTTTTGTGTGCCTTTGCAGAGACATGGATTGAGTAGACGGCCTAGATCTGGAGAAGAGTATGTGACTTTTGGAGTTGGTTGGAGAACTGAAGGCAATGGATCTGTGGGAATATCAAATGTGGGTTGTACTGTTTCGAGACAAATACGACAAGTTCGTGGTTGGTAATGTCTTTGAGATGAGCCAGCCTTCTTGTCCTTTTCATCTTTTTGATTAGCGGATGATGTAGATTGTTGCGCTCCTCCAGGAGCCGCAGCTTGGGCAGCCGGGGGTGGCCGTCTTAGAAAAGGTATAGAATCACCAGCGAGCGAAGTAACAAATTCCATTTTGAGGATGAGAAATTCTTATTGTTCAAAGAATGAGTGTAATGATAAAAGAATGATGTAGTGACAGAGTGCTGTATACTACAGACACTCTGTTTATTAGTAGTCTTCACATCAACAAGCAAATGAGGTCCTCACGTAATATAATATTGATGATTTATGAACAAAGAAAGGAATAGGAAAGCACAATGAATGTGCTACGGTTGGCGAGATTTGACATTGAGCTTCGTGATTTCATCTCCAAGAACTTCCATATTCCAAGGCATTGTTCGTTTTTCCCTAGTTGTATAGAATTGATAAGCACTATTCTAATCTGCAACTCCTTTTCTTTGACGTCTGCCTCTCTTGATAGGAAAGTTTCACCAAGATTGAAGTAGCCTCGTCATGGCAGATCGTTACTCTTTCTCACTTACCACTTTTTCACCAAGGTCAGTTTCTATCAATTCTATGTTGCGTAATACACTAGCTAATCATCAACTACAGTGGTAAACTTGTACAAATAGGTCCTTTCAATTCCTCCGGCAACATAGACATCTCATAGACTAATGGTTATTGTAGAATATGCTTTGAATGCCGTAAATCAAGGTGTCACATCGCTTGGTATCAAAGGTAAGATATGATTTCACTTAACTATTGGTCTTTCTTCGACTGAGAATATGAACTACAGCAACAAATGGCATTGTCCTTGCCACTGAAAAGAAATCATCTACGCCACTTATCGATCCGACTTCTTCATCAAAGATTTCCACCATAACACCAAACATTGGCATGGTATATTCCGGAATGGGACCGGATTATCGAGTTCTAGTTGACAAAGCCCGCAAAGTCTCACATACTGGTTACAAACGAATCTACAACGAATATCCGCCGACTCGAATTTTGGTTCAAGATGTAGCAAGAATTATGCAGGAAGCAACACAATCCGGAGGTGTTAGACCGTATGGTGTTTCTCTACTGATAGCGGGATGGGATGAAGGTATTGATCCAGAAGACAAGACGGTAGGAGCCGATGTGGAATTTAGAAATGCGCCCGGAAGTACTGGAGACAATAAGAAAATAGATAAAACAAAGACGGGTGGAATTAAAAAGGGTGGACCTAGTTTATATCAAGTGGATCCTAGTGGTTCATACTTTCCATGGAAAGCTACTGCGATCGGCAAGAGTGCGACTAGTGCAAAGACATTTTTGGAGAAAAGGTATACCGATGGCTTGGAATTGGAAGATGCTATACATATCGCTTTGTTGACATTGAAAGAGACGATAGAAGGTGAAATGAATGGTGATACAGTCGAGATTGGTATAGTAGGTGAACCAGCGAATGAATTATTAGGATATGAAGGAGTAGAAGGTGCACAAGGACCAAGATTCAGAAAATTAACTCCTAGAGAGATTGAAGATTACCTTACGAATTTATAGATATCTTTCCGTATTTAAATGGTGTCATATTGTCAAATCCAACACTACTCTGCCTGTTAATTCTCCTCTTTTCATTTCTTCAAATACTTTTGTGAGATTATTGATCGATTCTATACGATTATGACATTTGATTATACCCCTTGCTGCAAGATCCAATACTTCAATTGCTTCTTTTCGATTTCCTACAGCTACACCTATGATTCTCAATTCTTTCGCTACGAGGATCTGAGGTAACGCTCCTGCTATCGGTACCATGTTGCCCTGAGGTATACCAACAGCAACAAGTGTACCACCAAACCGCAATAATGACAATGCCCTACAAACACATCAACTTATTGCTTAATAGTGAGATGAAGTGGAGACTTACATGGCATAAGCCGGATTTGCAGCTGTCAGGACCAACACCGCATGAACACCCAATCCATCCGTCGCATTCAATACTCTCCTTTCCACTTCCTTATTCCCGACTGTATGATCTATAAACACCTCGGCACCAGCATCTCGTACAAATTGCTCTTTACTAGCGCTGTCCACGCCTAGAACTCTAAACCCCATGGCTTTTGCGGCAATCTGCGTAGCTAAATGACCTAACCCACCTCCTGCGCCTAACAAAGCGACCCATTGACCTGGTATGGCGCCACATTTTCTCAGAGCCGAATAGACAGTCACGCCGGCGCATAACATCGGGGCTGCGTCTTGACTTTCCAACCCGTCTGGAATCGGCGTGACGTACTTTGCCGAACTGACGACGTATTCCTGAAACGTGCCTGGAGTGCCGTACCCGCTGACTTTTTGGTTGAAGCAGATCGCGTCGTGACCTGCGAGACAAGGCGGACAGAGGTCGCAGATGTCGGACAGCCATTTTATACCGACTCGTTTACCGCCTGCGAGATGAGGGTTGGAGGACAAAAAGGAGGACGAGATGGAGGGACCGTGGGAGACGATGGTGCCGACGCCTTCGTGACCGCCGATTTGGCCGGGTTGAGTGGGGCTTGGGAGGGAGAGCCAGGTGTTGGTCATTATGCCGAGGTCGGATGCACATACGCCGGAATGTGTTCTGGATACATGTCAATACTGTCGGATAAGGTGATGGAATTGGATCAAGAAACTTGCAGGCGAATCAAAACCTCTCCAGGACCTGGTGTCGGAATTGGTTGGGTTATGATCTTTGTTGAAATTGTGCCAGGATGGTCATAGATTGCTGCTCGACATGTTGCGGGTGGATCTTGCTGTATGACATCCATCATTATGACCGGATGTTTGATTGATAAGTATGGGGCTATGTTGTCAAAAAGTATAGGTGGATGGTAGTTTGGAATAGAAAAACATATAACTTACTGCATATAGCGCTTACCGTCGGCGTTAAGTTGGATGGGAGAAACAAAGGAAAATAGATTGTGGTTTTTTACCTCATACCAATACCTACGCGGGCCATGGTCTCAGTAATGCAGTAGTAGTAATTGATCTACAATCATACGTTCTGTAGAGTTACGTTCCGTTTGTTAATATTTCATGTCGAGGTACCATTATCTTGGTTAAATACACGAGATAAATTATTACCCAGTTCGGAAAACATGGGCGCGTTTCGACGTGTCGTGACGTTCACCGCCCATAAATTCTGCCAGAATTAATCAATACCCCGCATTATTTTAACAATGTGAATGATGAAAGTGAATTGCCACTCTCTGTGGTTTCATTTACATACCTGTCTCTTGCGAGCCATTGTGCTCGGGAAAAGAGTCTGAAGGAATGTCTTCTAGGCGTAATGCAAATGGTGTCAGCGGACCGTAAGTATATCCATCCGTGATGTTGTAATTATGACTAATCAAATCTAGTCAGTCGGCATTAACTGACTATCTTGCTGTAAGAAATCATACAGAATTGCCATGTCATTAAAATTACTCATCATATATCATAGGCCAATAATATCTCTGCCGCACAAATTCGACAAGATTTCGAACGTAGAAGACAAGAAGCCGAGGCTCAAGCGTTGATCAATGGAGAAGGCTCATCTGCCGCAGCTGCAGCGACTGCTAATCTCGATGAGATGGAAGATGAAGCAGTAGCTGCAGCAGAACAAGCAGTAGAGAACAAACGTAAAAGAAAGAAAACGGAAGAAAAGGCCATGGAAATGATAAAAAATGCAAAGAAAAAGAAGAAACAAAAGAAATCACACAAGAAAAAGTCGGGTGGTTCGGACGATGATGATGATGTAGATGATGACTATGACGATGCACTTGATTTATACACAAAAGCTAGACCGGCTCCGGGACAATTTGGAAATTGTGAATTGTGTGAGAAACGTTTCACAGTCACTCCTTATTCCAAAGAAGGACCTGATGGTGGACTTTTGTGTACAGCTTGTGGTAAACAAATGGTGAAAGATGTCAAGACTGAAGACAAGGCAAAACAGAAGAAAGTTGTGGGGAAAAAGAGAAGACAGGTCGAAAGTAATAGACTTGATGGATTGAGTATAAATGGTGTGAAGTCTCTTCAACAATTGTGTATCGAAAAGATTGTCCAAAATTACGATAGTATAGAAGAATTAGGAGATATTGCTCCAACACTTTTGAACCAACTTAGCATGATCTTTTCGAAAAGAAGAGTGATGAATTCAAAGACATTGAAACCGTTTATGAGACCGAATTTGCAGTCAATGGCTATACATGATGCTGCATGTTAGTTGTCCCAAAACAATATCTTTGTTATTCAAATACTGATTTAGTTACAGATCTCGAGGTTGATGATTATATTGAAATGTTTTCTGTAAATCCAAATATACAAAGGTTGATTATACGCAATGCATGTCAACTCAAAGACCAGGTAATCGAATACATGATTGATAAATGTGACAATATCACATATCTTCAACTTTATGCAGCAAATCTAATTTCTGATCCAATGTGGTCTAAACTATTCTGCAAATATGGTAAACATCTTGATACACTGAAATTGAACTGGTTAGATGCTTCTTTTGACGACAATGTTGTATCAGAAATGGTTCTTTTATGTCCTAATCTGTCACGATTAAAACTTAAATTATGTCGTCAGATTGGTGAGGGAGCGCTCGATGCCATCTCGACCTTGAAACACCTCCAACATTTATCTTTACAAGTTAGTCGAGATATATCTACAAATTCCATCCATGCTTTGGTCGAAAGTGTTGGGTCGAAGCTACAAACGCTTTCTCTAGAATGTTTTGCCAATCTCGACGATTCTATTATAGAAGTCATTCATAATAAATGCACTCGACTGTCTAAATTACGAATCACGCACAACGATACAATAACAGACAAAGCACTGACTCTTCTCTTTACAGAGTGGCAGAATCCAGGTTTGACATTTATTGATTTGAGCAGTTTGAGAGACGTCGATCAGAACAACTCCAAAGGACCCGACGAAGCGAACGGACTGTCGGATTCTAGTTTTACGGCAATCATGTCTCATTCAGGACAGACGTTGCAGACTCTCAACATGGCTAGTTGTCGCCACGTCTCTTTGACAGCTTTCAATGAGACGTTTAATGGAAATAACCTCTATCCTGAGTTGGAAAATATCAACTTGTCGTTTTGTAGTAAAGTCGATACAAGCACTATTGCTGGGATATTCAAGTCGTGTCCGAATGTTAAAAAGGTGATTGCGTTTGGATGTTTTGACGTGACGGATGTGGTTGTGCCGAGAGGAGTGGTGTTGATAGGAGTTCCCAAGGCTCAGGATGAGATTGAACAGATTGGTGCGGCGGATTTGACAATGACTACTGCTGATAAGATGGAGATGATGGGGAAATTCATCGACGTTGGTGCTTGATAATTTTCTATCGTTTGTTGTATATTATTCATTCATTCGTGTATATTATTCATCATTACAACAGTGGATTATACTACTACTGAAAATCATTGTAATCTCACACCAGCTTGACCTCTTTTCCTACTTTGATCTTGCAACCTCCCTCCCATCCCCTCCCCTCCCCCATCTAATATCCCCTTTCCTTCCCTCCTCTTCTCGTCTTCAATCTTCTTTAATCTCTTTTCCAACTTTCCCTTTCCCGATCCTTTCCCATGAAACATGTGACTTAGATGCTTGAACGCTTCTTTCTGATTCATCGCCCGGCCGTCTTCGTCCGAATACTTCAGCGTGATGTCGGGCCGGTACTCTTTTTCAAAATGCCGCTGGAGTAATTGCGCGAGATACGCCTCTCTGCGCTCGTTCTCCTTTCGTGCGTATTCCTGCTTCGCGACCTCTGATAAGCCGGCGAGTTTTCCAGACGCGCGGTCTGCTTCGCGGGCCTGCCGCGCTTTTATTTCGTATTCGTCGATCAAGGCGCGGTTGGCGGCGAGGAAAGAGGCGTGGGCTCGGTCGCGCGTCGCTGTGGCGGATGATTCGGACGAGGTGGTGGAGGAGATGTGGCCGCGGGAGCGGAGCATGGAAACTACGTCGCCGATGGAAGACGTGGTGGTTTCTTCATCCAGGCCGGTAGAAGTCTTTGTTTTGGAAGTATTATCGTTGGGGAGAGGTGTAGATTCTTGCATGGTCTGGTCTTGATCTTCATCTTCGTCATCATGATTATGATTGTCGTTTATGGTCGACTCTTCTACGCCAGAAGATTTATGATTCTTTCGTTCAATATCGTCTTCATCTTCAGATTCTGCTTTTCGTAAATGTGATACAAATTCTCTAGTTTCATCAATTATCATTCCAGCATCTTCATCATCATCATCGTCGTCGTCGTCGTCATTGTTGTTTTCTTCTCTTATTTGTCTAGCTAATTCTGCTGGATCCATTTTACTTTGTTTTTTAAGTATTTCTCTTCTTTGTTTTGCTAGTTGTGTTTGCATATCTTCTTCGTCATCGAAGTTATCTATCGTTGTCTTCGGTCGAGGTTCAAAGTCTTTATCTATACCCATCTCTGCGTTACTATTCTCCAATCCATCTTCTTCTACATCCCTTCGTTTCGTTGATCTACTCTTCTTTGTCTTTTTTGGTTTTTTGATCTTGACTGCACTGGCCTCTGCATAATCACTAACAGGGGTAGTATCCAATAAACTATCAAGACTAACTTTTATACCTCTTCCTCCATGGTTGCCTGATCCACTACCATCATTGACTTCCTCTTGTTTTTGTTTCTTCATACTTCCGCCCATATCATCCAACACAAACCTTTTCCGTTTCTTCCCATCGATTTCTTCGTCATATTTACTCAAAACTCCTCCTTGACCAGCTTCATCATTAGCATTAGGATCATAAACTCCCGTATTTCCCGCCTTTATCTTTCCTTTCTTCTTCACGTTCTCTTCCGTCTTTTCTTTCTCCAATAAATCTGCATTTTCCAATTCATCTTCCGCCTCGCTATCGTCCTCTTCCTCTCCATTCCCAATTCCTCTATCTTTCAGCGTCAAAACCACTTCTCCCTGTCCATCAAACTTTTCCATCTCATGTCCGACCTTGACCCCGCCGAGATCTTTTGCCGTATATGACTTTCGCAATTCATCTGCTTTTAATTTCCTTTCTTTGTCGTTTTCCAATTCGCGTTCGCGTACAATTTTCTTTTGTCTTTTTTTAGAACCTAGTATCCAACTTCTAGTATCCTGCTCTTCTTCCTCGGGATCTAAATCTCCAAGTCCACGACCAGACAAATGTGAGAACCGTGCCGACGCATCTCGTTCTTTCTTTAATTTCTCTTTTCGTTGTGTTCGGTCTAAAGCAGCTAGACGTTGAGTTTCGAGTGTGCTCCAATTCGAAGACGCGGCTGCTTGTCTGGCGTCAAGTGTGGATATTGTATCAACCACCACTGGGGTAGAAGTTTGGAATGATAATGTGCTGGAAGAGGACGGAGGAGGCGGTGGATTGGTAGACGAAGGGACTGGAAGGAGAGGCATTCCCATTGCGGAACGAATCTTGTTCGCCTCTATAATACTGAGAATGTCCATCTCTTCTTGTTTGACTTTCTTTACTATGTTGTAGATGATTTCAAAGTATTATTAGTATCACAAAATATGGTCTGTATAGTAGTCTCATATTAGAAAGTTCGGCCCGAACATCCGACGAAATTCACGTTATTAAAAAAAATTATCTCCTCCCTTCTTTACTTTCTTTTTCCTAACCACAAGATCTACGAATGTTGACGCTTCCCATTTCTTTTCTGCAGAAGTCATGATGATATTATATCTACAGACGTAAAACTCTGTCGTTATGGTTAGTCGTGTTCTTTGTGCAGGACAGAATGGGAAGAAGTCCATTCGTGCTCGACTACAAAAAGTGGAGCACGTCTTTTATCTCACTGGCGTGTAAAAACATTACGTATCCCAGTCGATAGATCTTTGAACGATTCGACTCAGATCGGCTTGCTCTTGGATTGATTTTCTTGAGCTTTTCGGTCGGAGTCGGTCGCGCCATATTCCTCGTTCTTTGCTGAGACCGTCGGTCGTTGAGGTATTGGGACACAACCATGGCAGCGGACATCTTTTTTTTTGTTATTATATCTTCTATCATGTTGGAGAATATATTAGTTATTTACAATGATACTCATAATGTGCTGAATGGAATGCGTGGTTAATAGCATCAAAGTAAAAACACGATTAATAAAGATAGAGTGTAAAACTAGTGATAACTCTCATGCTGTATATTCCCTTGTCAAATTGTGCATATACCTTGATCTGAGAGCATATCCCTTTTTGATAGTAATAAAAGTAATGTGCTGAATGACTAGTTGACCGAAGCAAACGGGATAATAATATAGTCATTCAAAATGTGTCTTGTAGAATTATAATGGTTGTTAATATTATTATGCAGTAAAATGTTATCACAGTTGACTCGGAAAAGGAAAAAGTAGTGAAGGATTATTGGTTTTTATTGATTTACTAATGCATTTCATTTAATTACATTATATTGATGCCGGATTCTATTCGAAAGCTACCTGATATAGATAACTAAAAGAATGACATTATCCAATCCTTGTGCTATCTCCCTTCCTCCACCACACTACTCTAGGACCGTTATGTATTATGTCTCAAAACAAAAATAGGAATTTGTGTCAATCATCATGACCATCAAACAATCAACTTTCGATGTACAAAGAATTGTTGTATTGATAAAATAGAAAAAAAGAAGGAAAAAAAAAGACAGGAATTATTGTTGTAATCGCGGAATAAAAGCAAATCGTATATCTCTTTGAAACTTGGGAACATGGTATAGTGTTCTTATTGAACGCTTACAAAGCGAACAAAGCCAAGATACCAGCGGCAAAAGCGAAAGCTGGTGTGTTCAAAGTTGAAGCAGCGCCAGTGCTGACGACATTGCTGTTACGAGGAGCTGTAGGGGTGTTTCCAGTGCCAGTGGCGGTGTTGTTGTTGGCAGCAGGGCTGGGAGGTTGAACAACTGGGACTGGAGCACTGCTGGCTGGTGCAACTGGTACATTGGCGGAAGATGGGGCTGGAGTTGGTGCGAATGGTTGACCATCAGATGCTTGTGAGACGACGGTTTGAGGAGTCATTGAGGTGACACAGGTGTTCTTCTGGATCTGACCGTCACCGATTTGGCAGATGACGTTCATGGTGGCTGGGACAGCAGTGACTTGGCCGTCAGACATGGTCATGGCAGCAGCTTCGCCACTTGACTTGACCTGGTTGAGGAGAACGGCGTTACATTGAGGACCAATGTTCTTGTCGTAGAGGTTGTAGATGGGTGCACTCAAACATTGGTACCAGACAGCTGATCCTCCAAGAGCGAGAGATCCGTTTGAGCAGAGAGAGAAACCAGCGTTGTAGATGGTTCCTGTTTGACTTGGTGGTCCATCGAATTGGAATTGTTGGTTGGCAACGACACCACCGATACGTCCGTTGGAGTCAGTGAGTACACCCTTGCTGAGAGTGACGTTCAATGGGTTGCTTCCGTTGACTGCTCTCTGTAAATGATATTAGTATTTGATGGATAATAAAAACGCGTAGTACTAACCTTGTTCATTCCTGATGAAAGAGTCTGGACAGTCAGCATGAAGTATTCTGGGTGGTCAGATGAACATCCAGCGGGTGCGCTCTCAGAAGGAGCGAGTTGGCTGCTAACACCCTGAGGAATAGCGGAGGCCAATCCGGCAATGGCAGCAACGATAGCAATGCTCTTCATTTTGATAGATTGAAGTGTTGAGAGTAAGAGGTAAAGATATTATTTATTAGATGTATAAAAAGCGAATGTAATAAGTCTCGACGATTGATAATTGATCGAAGAAACGATTGATGAAAGCGAATGAAGATGAGATGGGATAAGAGAGAAGAAATGAAGCATGAGAAAGGGGGCTGTGAGCTCTATATGTACCAAAAACTGGGACACGGCCCTCATCGTTCCAAAGGGGGCAAGGATCTACCCCATCAATAACAAAGAAAAAAAATCGGTCCGGCTTAGCTTTTTCATGCATCCAGAGCGAGACATGCTTACGAGGTAGATTAAGCTTTTTCGAACCGTTGAAGTATCTCTCCCACAATATGTAAAACAAGAATTAATAAAGTTGGGTTGACCCGTGAACGCGCAGGGTGCGTAAACACTTTTTGACCAATGGAAAGGGTTGCTCTAAGGACGAACTTCTTGTAATCTAGCACTAGTTTGGCTCAGATAGGTTGGTTTGAGAGTGTGGCTAGTTATAAAAGGCACGAGTTCGTATCAAAACTAAAAGAATCAGGCGTGAGATATACTGGATCTTACAATATTCTTTTCTTTTTTTACAGATCAACAAATAATCGACAACAATATCTCAAACAACGTCTTTGCAAAACGGTTCCCGAAAGTCATCTCCCTTCGGCATGGTGAATGAAATTGGCAATGGTTTTTGACGTGTTGATTGTTTACAACAGTCTATCATTGTAATTATGAAAATCATTATAAAATTAAAAATTTATCAATACAGTACGATAGAAGATTGTGATAATAAATTAGATTAATTTTAACGGATCAATGCGATACAATAGATTATACAATAACGTCGGCGTACGCAATTTGCCATTATTCACTATTATCAATCTATTTTATTTTTTGTCTAATTGATATCAAAATGGTACGGAGTGTCGATCCGAAGACATATTTGGTTTGCAGAATGCAAAATGCAGTATCACACAGCATTGATAGTACTGTAGCTTTTACGTGAGAGTCGGCGAAATGGCTCGTATTTTTTTGTATCCACAGATGTACATGGCCCAACCATGGTATTCTTTTACGCAAGCGCGGAACTTTTTCCAATAGTACGAAATTCTTGGCGGCATGTACACACTAATGAAAATTCATTCAGCAAAGGAGTGATTTTTCTTGGATCGGCAAATTCCGATCTCCGTTGCGTCACAGCAACCACTAGCGTCACTATTTTACGAGAGTAGGCAATCTTGGTACAAAACTTGCATATGTATATAGACTATCGCATGTGCAACCTGGCTATATCTTTACAGAAAATTCGTAATTCGTATTCTAAGTAATTACATAAGTTACTTGCTAAAAATATCAATGCCTCTGTGGCTTCCGTATCCATGCATATCTGCAGGCTCCGCCTCTACGCTTATGCATACCAAGCGAGATGAGTAAATAAAACACGAAATTTAATACTACTATTGTCCAAACGCACCTGCCTGACCAAAAGGCCTGCTGGGGTTAATCTGCTTAGATGGTGGCTGAGCTTTTACGAGAACTCTACCATAAGCATCCACAGGTGGATAACGAGCTTTCAGTTCAAGGTCATCAAGGTGCATATGTGATCTAATATATTTGTCTTGTGAGTTGTCCGGAACTCGATAATCCCAACTTTCCCACCTTCCTTGTTTCAGTGCTGCGCTTACGAAGCGACGCCTGCGTTGTTGTGCCAAAACATCTGCCGTGATAGCTTCATGGTCCCATTTAGCCTCTGCTTCCATCTCGAATGCTTTGAATACTTTTTGGATATCCACATCGGTGGATGTAGCCAGATTGTCAAGCTCTTTTGGGTCTTGAACAAGATTAAACAGCTGTGGTGGATCAGCCTGGCAGCAGATGTATTTCCAAGGACCACGACGAATCATGAAAAGAGGCGCGATCGTCGCCTCCCCCATATACTCTGCAAATACCGTATCATTACCAGGAAGTCCCTTGAGATGAGGTAGCATTGAAACACCTTGCATTGGTAGACCAGGTATCAACTTGGAAGAGATTAAATCCACCAAGGTCGGCAGAATATCTAAAGTCGACACGTTCTGGGGAACCCTATGAGGATAGTATGTCTTTGGATGACTGACCAACAGAGGTACCCTGGCGGAGTACTCAAAGTATGACATCTTATACCATAAGTCTCTCTCACCCAACATATCACCATGATCACCACTAAACATGATGATTGTATCATCCGCCAGACTACATTTATCAAGCACGTCAAGTAGTTGACCAATACAATCATCAACATATGATACAGCGCCGTAATAAGCACGTCGTGCGCGTTTGATCTGCTCATCAGAAAAGACATGGTTTTCAAGTTCACAAACACGTTGTAGTCGTTTACTGTGTGGATCTTGATCTTCCGGTTTAATTCGCACATCTGGTAGATCAATGTCTACACCTTCGTATAAATCCCAATACTTTTGCTCAATGCAATAAGGATCGTGAGGATGTGTTAACGAAACCGTCAAGCAGAAGGGTCTAGTATCTTTGCCTTTTCTGACATGATCATAGAGATATTGTTTCGACTTGTACATAACCTCTTCGTCGAAATCAAGTTGATTACTTCTTGTACAAACACCTGCTTGTAAAATTGAACTGCTATTGTGATACCATTCCAAGCGTGTATCTGGCTCATCCCAGTTTACTGACCAACCATAATCTCCAGGATATATATCTGCAGTGAGTCTATTCTCGTAACCGTGTAATTGTTCTCCGACAAAATGCATCTTACCAGCAAGAGCAGTTTCGTAACCGGCAGCACGTAAATAATGTGCATATGTAGGTATATCTGATGCAATCGAGCTTGCATTATCATAAGAACCAATTTTAGACGGTAATTGTCCTGTAATCATGGCCATTCTTGATGGTCCACAAAGTGGTGAATTACAATACGCCGAATCAAACACAACCGATTTCTTCGCCAACTTGTCTAAATTTGGTGTCTTGATTTGTGATCTTGGGTTGTACATTTTCAGTAGTGGTGCAGCCAGCTGATCCGCCATAATGTATAGAATATTCTTCTGACCCGGAAACAAAGGAGTTGAGAAGCCATTTTGACCGATATAGCCGGTCTGAGGGGTTGCAGGCGGACTTGCTGGTAATGCCGATGGTGGCATTTCGGAGTCGTCTACTACGGATGAGAAAGATTGTTGTGGGAGAAGTCGCAATGACGATATAGTGTTTCTAATTTATCGTGTAATGTCGCGACAAAGATATCGCGATATATCCGTTTCACCACTGATTTCGTTATCGGATAACTGAAACGTGGTTGATTATTCTCGGTCAAAGACTGGTGAAGAAAAAGAATGGAAGAAAAGATTATAAGGGTAGAAGATATAAAGCCTGTTGCGAGCACACAATTATGAGTTCATTCAGGAGCAAGTGTTGTTAGAAAGTGGCTGTGAGTGAAGTTTACGGGATATTGTTTGTGTACGTAAGTCATTTGTTTTGGCTTGGCGGACGCCGACACGAGGATTGTGAACGAGTTTCTGCGAGATTTCGGCGGCATGTGAAAATCTCCGGGAACTGTGCAGGGACCACGTCAAGAATCGATAATTCACCCTAAACTTTTTTATCATGATCAAAACGCGAGTGGCATAAAGGTATGAGCGCAATGTCTGTTGATCAACAGTATCCTTCGACTTTGTCAATCGTTATTGCAACGACTATTGTCGCGGGTCTGGCCGGATATTTTCTTGGACAAGCGCAAACAATCGGAGTTTTTACAGCCACGAATACTGAATCACCTTTACAAAACAACGCCGAGGACGGGGAGTCAGATAGTGGCGAGGGGGACGATGATGACGAACAAGAGGGTCTCGAAAGCTTTGACGGCCATAATGAGCCTTGTAAATTAATCTTGGTTGTGAGGACTGATCTGGGTATGACAAAAGGTAACCATAAAGGATTTATTAATATATAGAGGAGCAATTTTGATAGGATAGTAGGAAAAATAGCTGCGCAATGCGGCCATGCAACACTGGCTTGTTATAAAACTTTAGCAAACACTCCAGCCGGCACGAAAATACTTGAAAGGTGGGAGAAGTACGGACAGGCAAAGATTGCGGTTCAGGTCAAATCCGAGGAAGAATTAATGGTTCTTCAAGCGCAAGCTATGAGTTTGGGTGTATGTGCGAGAATCATTCACGACGCAGGCAGGACTCAGATTGCAAGCGGCAGCGCTACAGTTTTGGGTGTAGGGCCTGCGCCAGGAAGTATGATTAATCAAATCACAGGCGAATTGAAATTATTGTGATTTGACGAACTGTTCTCGCCGATTGACAGTTTTAAGGGATGGTTTCAATGTTGCATATTGCTGGAAGTCATCTATCCTCTTGGCGATACATATTATGATGAGTCATATCACGACCATGTGAAGAGAGAATGATTTCAGTCGCGTTCAATGGGCCGCGAATTGATTTCTATGCTCTGGGGCATTCCAAGTCGTGCGCGCACTCTTTACATGAGTTGGTACACGTTTAGGTGAAACTTGTCATGTTAAAACTTGCTCCATCCCAAGCGTCAAGTCTCACGCCGCGGCGTGAACAAGCATGACGGAAAAAATAAAAACTTGGCAAGTCTTGACGAACTTGGTGGACAGGCGTTCAAAGCCGAACCACATAACTCTATCTTGACATAACCACTCGAGGCACTGAAGTAGCCGGTCAATAATGAGTCGCTGGTTGGAGAATAATTACCTTTGACTGTACACTTCTGGATGCAGATGCTGCAAATATTTTTGTGACACATATAGAAATAAATATAAGAACACTGCAATGTAGCCAAGATCTAATATTGCTTGACTGCAAGGATAGATATGCCCTGCACGGTCCATGTGCTTCATAAATTATCCCCAGCCTTCCAAAAGTGATTAAAAATACAAATCAGAACCTCCGCGATGTCAACAGTAGCGCCAGACCTAAGACACCATCGTTAGAAGTTATCTCGCTATTACCATCCATTCTCCTGTGACCGAATCAACCATCATCAATGACGCTACGACGAGTATTTTCGAAATCACATTCTTATACGCAAGTGACGCCGGTAATTCAATCGAATTCCTGCGTATCTATTAGTCATAAGCGGTAGGATAAGATCTCGACTAAAGATGATGGCCACGTTCCCGGCGCATAATATAGGGCTACAGGGAGGGATGAATTCTAATGTCACTGTCAACAATGCAGCTGGACAAGCCGCTATGGGGCATCCCATGCAATTAAGTGCGAGTACAACTGGATCAGTCGCTGGTGGTAATCCCATGGTGCAAACTGGGTCTATGATGGGGATGCAGCCTAGTTCTGCGAATATGTCGGGTATGATGGGTGCTCAACTTCAAAACGGAGGAATGGGAGTTCCAGGTCAAATGATGAATATTCCAGTCGCAAATGCAATGGCTATGGGACACTTGACGACGCAAGCCAATCTATTGCAGCAACAACAACAATTACAACAACAAATAGCAAATAACCCAGCATTTGCAGCATCGCAGAGACAGGCCTTGATAAAACAACAGCAACAGATGTTATTGCAACAACAGCAGCAACAACAAATGGGTGGCATGATCATGGGTAATACTCGACCACCACAGACCGGTCTAATGCCGCAACAAATGCCTCAAATGCAGGGAAATCCTAGTTTCAACGCTGGCCAAGCGCGATTCAATCCCCAAACAATCATGCAACTCGAACAAATGAAACTTCGACAGCAGAATGAAGCAGCTCAACAATATCAAGCGCAGCAGATACAAAACGCACAGGCACAGGTCAATGCTCAGAATCAAGCTCAAATACAACTTCACGCACAAGCACAGGCTCAAGCTCAAGCTCAAGCACAAGCTGCGCGATTACAACAATTACAACAGCAACAGTCGCAATCTCATCAAACTCCTCAATCACAATCAATCTCGCTGGCGCAAATTCCGTCACAAACCGGTACAAATACACCTCAAGCTGCGCGATTACAACAATTACAACAGCAACAGTCGCAATCTCATCAAACTCCTCAATCACAATCAATCTCGCTGGCGCAAATTCCGTCACAAACCGGTACAAATACACCTCAACCTCATCAAACACAACAACAGCAGCAAACTCCGCAATCAATCACACAGCAAAATCCTCAACAGCAGACAATGGCTGCACAATCACAACAAAATAATATTTCGAGGGTAAATCAACATCAAGGAGTACCCGGCTCTGTAGCTATGCAAAATGCTCCCTCTCAAACAAGTGACAGAAGTGGGAATGAGGTGGGAATACAAAATCCACAAGCGACTTCAGCCAATACACTTAAACCAGCCATATCGATCGAACCTCAGCAGCAAACAAATACAAAGATTGCTGGCGCTACAATTCAACACGGACAAGCCACGACAAATGTGGATATACAAGATCCAGTACAGCGACAGAAGATGTTGTTACTTCGACAACAGCAGCAGCAACTTCAACAGCAACAGCAATTACAACAACAGCAACAACAGCAGCAGCAACAACAACAACAACAGCAGCAGCAACTACAATTGCAAATGCAACAGCAACAACTACAATTACAGCAACAACAACAAATACAAATACAGGATCAACAATTGATGCAGGGCAATCCAATGATGACATCTAACATAGCTACAGCACAACGAGATAGAGCTGCAACAGGAGGCTATATCCTGAAATTAATTTCTTTTTGTGATACCATGGCAAGTTTTCATACTGTGAGTTCCGTATATATACTTTTAATGAAACCATGTATCATTATACTGACGAGAATTGTAAAAGTCCAAGCAAGATAATGATATTAATTACTGGACACAATTCATCAGTAAATTCTTTGTGTCTGAAGGTAGAATGGTCTTTCATATGGCTACAGAAACAGACGGTCGTATCAAACAATTGGCAATCCCACATTCTACCTTGCCAAGATATTGGTGGACGTATTTTGACAATGGAGTTGAAAACATACAAATGAAGTTGGAAATGGCAAAGGAGACTAGTCTTGGAAGTAATGGATATCATGTAGGTTTTGAAAAGGCACAGATTGTGTTTTGGTATCAGAAGAATATACAGGTTAGTCGATAATTATAGAACAAAGTAGATGACTCATTTGGCTAATCTCGAACCTGTAGGTCGTGTGGACAGGAAAGTTTAATGTACTATTCTTTGCAGGTACAGATAAAATTGAAACGTGGGAATTCGAACTTGAACGTTTTGATGAGTATCTACCAAAGACAGATGTAGCTCGAGTGGTGGCTGCAGGTCCAACAGCTTCGCGATCACCAAAACTTACAAAGAATGCTTCTAAACAGAGACAACATTCAAAAGTAAAAGGTTTAGAAGTATTGACCATGAATGATTTTACATGTGCACCTATAATACAAGATTGTGGTGCGCCAAAGTCTGTGGTGCAATTTTTAGAGGTTAGTTTATTATTATAAAGGTGTAGTAAAACGATATACTAATACAATGTTGATGAACAGATTGGAGAGACGATTTACATGATGCATGATCTTATCGAACATAGTAAACGAACAGATTTAAGACCTGTAGAAGCACTCGATTCTATTATAACATTGTATGATGAACAAGGTAATATTGAAAATAATCTTGTTGGAGATCAAATAGGGTTACAACAATTAAATAACATGACTACACCACAAATGATGATGAATATGTTACAATTTCAGCAACAACAACAACAACAACAACAACAACAGCAGCAGCAGCAGCAGCAGCAATATCAACAACAAGCAATGAATAACCAACAGCGACAATCATCCATATCATCAATAAATAATCCAACATCCATGTTAACTCCACAACAACAACAGCAACAGCAACAGCAACGACAAGCTCAAATGGCACAATCAATGCATCACTTTTCCTCGCCCCAACTCTCACAACAAAACATTCCTATACAAATGCAAATGCAAATGCAATTAGCAAACAGTGCAAACGCCCCTTCAACAGTCGTCATCAACCAACAAACTCCTCCGAGACGACATCCAAGCGGCTCTTTATCTTCCGGCATGGCCGTCCCGATCCCTCCCCACGGCGGGACTTTGATGAACATTGCCTCTGCCAACCCGACCGGCATTCCTCCCTCGACGTCTCCAATCCCCATCGCTCCGAATCAAAAAGTAAACACCGTCACGAGCACAGGTGTTGGACTGACTTCTTCTCCCGGCCAGATTGGAACGGGGAATCCATCCGGAGCAAAGAGGCGGAGAAGTACCGTGAAATTAGAAGACGATCTTACTAACATAACTAATGACGATGATGGTGGGGGAGGAAAGTCTAACAATACTAACAACACTAACAATAACAACAGTGGTGGGAATGGTAAAGGCGCGACTTTGGGAAAGAAAATAAAAACAAGCACGGTTGGTATATCATGACCTACATATACATATTTTTGTTATTATTTATGTTCAGAGATATGAAAAAAGGTTCTAAAAGATGGTAGAAAGGCTATGAAGAAGAAATTGTATAAAGAGAAGAAGAAAAAAAAAGGAAATGATGGCATAGCATCTGATTTTTATTTAATGTATAATGAAATTTTTGTTCTACTTTTATTTGTAATTATTATTATTATCATCATCATTATTAATAATTGATTATTATTTAATTAATTACTCATTATTCACTTTTGGTTAATAACATAGTAAATTAATGCGACAGAGTCAATATGTAAACCTATATATGAATGTCATACTAGTTATATACGATATATAGCATAATGTAATAAATTGTCAACAAATAAGAATTGACGGTGATATTCTAGGTTAAAACAAATCATCATAAGTAAATAAATATTTTATATATATATATATATTCATCCATTTACCTACACCATCAAGTTATATACCTCTACTTTACTTTACACTATTGATAGACTAGTCTAGTCTAGGCATCGATTAAATTATCCCGACTATTATCCTTTGTATCTTTATTCCCATCTTTATTCTTTTTCCCATCTTCGCCATTCTGGTCTTGTGACGACTGTCTCGTATACCATTTATCCAAAACCTTTTTAGGAATCCTGTTCAATAATTCTCTAGGGTAAATCCTCAACAACTCCCAGGCTTTGTCTAACGAATCGTGTATGGTTCTGTTTTCATAAGCGCCTTGGCTGATAAAAGTCTTTTCAAACTTTTCCAAAAATTCCAGAGACAATTTATCTTCGGATGACAAGGCTTCTTCTCCGACGACGGCTTTCATCGCAGCTGCGTCACGACCAATGGCGTATTTAGCGTAAAGCTGGTTAGAAACGTCGGAATGATCGCCACGAGTTCGTCCGTCACCTATAGCTGATTTCATAAGACGGGACAGAGATGGAAGAACGTTGATTGGTGGATAAACTCCTTTGTTATAAAGTTGACGATCGATAAAGATTTGACCTTCTGTAATATATCCCGTCAAATCAGGGATAGGATGTGTAATATCTATAAATATTATATTAGTATACAAAGTAAGAAATGAGAGGATGTGATTGTGAAGAGAAATGGAACGAAAAGAATAGTCGGTGGATTACTAACCATCATTAGGCATTGAAAGAATAGGAATTTGTGTGATTGATCCGTTACGACCTTGTACTCGACCTGCTCTTTCATAAATCGTTGACAAATCAGTATACATGTAACCGGGATAACCACGTCTACCAGGAACTTCTTCTCGAGCAGCAGAAACTTCTCGAAGAGCGTCACAATATGATGATAAATCTGTAAGAATGACCAAGACGTGCTTTTCGAGTTGATAAGCATAATACTCGGCAGTAGTCAAAGCCAAACGAGGTGTAATGATACGTTCAATCCTAAGACATTGTTAGTTGTGTTAGACAATCATATGTTTGATCATAAAAGTGGTCACGCGTCTGATCATCATTTTAGGATAGACTAACGTTGGATCGCTTGCTAGATTCAAGAACAAAGTAACCCTCTCCATACTTCCATTCTCCTCAAAATCTCTTGTAAAGAATCGACTGGTTTCTAAATTGACTCCCATGGCTCCAAAAACAATTGAAAAGTTGTCCGAATGACCATCTTGCGTACCCTTTGTAGGCTTGACTAAACCTGCCTGTCGACAAATTTGAGCGGCAATTTCGTTATGTGGAAGACCTGCGGCAGAAAATATTGGAATCTTTTGTCCTCGAGCGATTGAATTCATAGTGTCAATAGCTGATATACCAGTAGAAATCATTTCTTCAGGATATACCTAATTAATACTTTTGTTAGCTTCTTCTCGTAAACTATATAAAACAGATCACTGACTCGTGAATATGGATTGATAGGACTTCCGTTGATATCGAGGTATTCTTCAGCAAGTACTTTCGGGCCTTTGTCAATCGCTCGTCCTGATCCGTCAAAAACTCTTCCAAGCATGTCTTCTGACACACCAAGTTTGAGACTATGACCTGTGAATTCGACTTTTGTCTGATTCCTTCGTTAATTACCGCCCATTGGTACAAAATTTTATAGTCTTGATGTACCTTTTTTACGTCTATTCCTGTAGTTCCTTCAAAGACCTATTTTACATGGTTACTACATGTTACCACCAAGATTATCGCACTCTTTTATACCTGTACAATAGCTCTACTGCCTAACAGATATCATATGTCAGCTCTTACTCTACATCTCGTGGCGATTTTGTAAAAACCAACCTCTGGCTTCTAGAACTTGTCCCGATCGTTCGGTACCATCCGGTAATGTAAGCGATACAATCTCATTGTAACTCGGGAATTTGACCTATTGGCCCGACCCAAATCAGCATGTTTTGAGTGATTAGTATAGCAGGGAAGAATATACATTATCTAGAATGACAAGCGGTCCATTAACACCTCCGACAGTATTGTACCTTAATCGTGGCTGTACTTTCATCATACGAGGATCAACCTCGCTTTCACCCGCCATCTTGTGAAAAATTTACAGACTGGATGGTAGATGAACAATCAAGCTGTTGTTGCAGCCTTGTCAAAGCACAATGAGAGCAGCAAAGTGAGTTTATAACTACGTCAGAGTCCAAAATAATCACGTGTCATCATCACTAACTTATTCAATCATAAAATGAACATTACGTGCAAACTAATAACCAGTACGAAACGCTCAAATACGGCAGAAAATCAACTTTGACTATGCTATGTGTATCCATTTGATTAGATCTAAATGCAGACCATATAATTCTAAACCAGGTCCGTGACTTGTCATGACAATCTACGGGGTGATCAAAAAAGCAAATCGCCCGTTGCACCTTTAGTGTTGCTAGCAGAGGATGCTCCATTTGTTGTTTGCTGACTTTTAGCCAGACCTGGAGTAGAAGCAGGTGCGCCATAGAGTCCAACTTCTGCCTTTTGCTTTGCCATTTCCTGCATGGACATACCCGACGACTTTGTTGTATTCTTGTTCCCTCCTATAACGCCACCAAGTAAACTTGCAAAAGCGTCCCCTCCAGCAGCAGGCTTTCGAGGTGCAGTACCAATTTGTCCGCTTTGGGAGACTTGTGAACCAGAAATGGACGAGATACCGGTAGATCCTGACCCGAACGATGGCGCTTGACCCGATCCCAAAGTAGGATTGGATGTAACAGGTTGAAAGTAGTTTGGTCCGGAAGGCTGATATCCCAAGGGCTTGCTAGGCTGAATTGATGTTGCAGCAGAACTTGTAAAGGCTGAAAAAGCTTGTAAAGGAGGAGATGTAGTCGTGGGATTAGCTGATATTGGTCCACCAAGAAGATTATTCATCGCCTGTATTGACGTCGTGGGTTGCATCGATGATGAAGCGTTTACCCTTGATGGAGGTGGGGCAATTGCAGAGGAAATGGAAGAGGTGACATTATAATTAGCCCCCTGATAGGTTGGGGCGGCAGCCGTCTGGATCGTGACTGGAGTTGCGGATTGAAAGTCATCAAAATCGTCATCGTTAGCATTAGATATACTATTGCTTGGCCGTGTAGTGGTAAGTGGTTCGTCTCCAAAATCAAATAAATCACCTTCGGGTGCTTTGGGTTTTGGTGGATCGGGTTGCTTTTTATATCTGTCAGGTGTGTATTTCTCCGTAGCCACCGATCTTCTGCTTGATATTGTATCGGAATGTCCTTCATTCTCATCATATTCCTCGAACCTTTCCGAAGTCTTGGACCGTCCAGAATCGTACTCGCCACTATGCTCTTGTCCTCCAAAACCACCTCCATCGCCATAGACACCACCACTGAATCCTCCATATCCAGTTGCATCATTACCATAGCCGCCGTACATACTAGAACTATTGTCCCCAGATATTCCAAATCGGGACGAAGATGTCCCTGATTCTATTCCACCATACTTGTCACGATTCATCTTGGCCTTTTTCCGTTCAGCACGAATCTTTTCGACATCTCCTAAAAGTTCTGCAAGCTCCTTTGCCCGAGTTCGCACATTAATACCCTGGTCTTTACCATTCGGGTCAATGTGAGCAAATTGTCGTAGCATCTTCAGCAAAGACATGTGAGCTCTAGCATCGTCGATGACTCTTTCCGATCCATTCTTGATGAGGAATTCAAGCAATTGTAATGCTTTGTAGATCTGCCGCCATTCCTCTGCAGACTTTTCGGTGAATCGTTTGTATAACATCGGCATAATCTCGTTCAGACTCGCACTTGATATATTTCAGACAGTTTCTCACCAGCATTTCAGAATTACCTACTAGTTGTGTGTTGCTGATGCAATCTCTTTCATAAGTGTGCTAGAAGCTCCCCACGGCTCATTATTTGTTGCTTCTCGTACTTTTGATTCCCACTCTGTGTAATTCATGACAGCTGGGGCGCATGTCAGTCTCTATATATCTATACATATTATACACGCTTTGAATCATACCATTTTGTGCCATACGAAATGCCTTTTTAGCATCGTAAACACTCAAATTGCTGACTTGATTCCGGATGGCATCAAGGGATATATTCATGGTGGGCAACTAAAGTATTAACAATAACTATAAGGTCAAAGCATTCGAAGTTGGCGTATATATTTGATGGAGTGGGCAAATACAAGTACACTATATATACCCTGCTGTTAAGAGATAATATACCTCTTTTGGGAAGCATGATGCCAAGACTTGCGCTCTCTCTGTCACGGTTGAAGGATGGGGTAAGAGTACTTGCTGTTATACTTTCATAGAGCACTTGTACTAAAATTTGTTTGATACACGGTCAAAAAAATATTATCCTCGAATTAATTTACATTCATACCCAAAGCATGGCTTCTTTGATCTGTCCATGATGTGGCTTGATCAGCCAAATTGATATTTCAAGATCACAACATCAATCCCTTGTAGAACAACCAACGATGATTTCACAGTGTTGTGGGGAAACATGGCCCTGATTGGTCAATGCTTAGAATAGACTCGCAGAAAGTGGGGCCATGATGACGGCGATCAGGTCAAAATATCTTGATGGAAGCTCGAGGAAGGCGAGAGCTCCTCAAAACCCCGCCCCCACTTTCTGTGCCACATATTATAATTGCCTTTCTATTTCTTCCCCTCTTCTTGTTTCTCAATGCTACTCCTTAGACAACCAATCTCCAGAACTGCAAATAAATTCTCAATCACTAAACAGCCTATTCGTAATTTCCGCGTATCAACAGCAAACATGACGATCAAAGCATACTTCAATTGCTCTTGGGAAGGTCCCGAAGTCGATGTTGATCAGAAAGGTGACGTCACAAAAACCGGTGCAGTAAAGCGTGAGTAATAGCTCTCTGTAATGACCTCAAGACTTGCTAACATGTATAAGAGCAAACTGGACGCATCAATTTTGAACTTTTCGACGACGTCGTCCCAAAGACGGTCGAAAACTTCCGTGCTCTTTGTACCGGAGAGAAAGGATTCGGATATTCTGGATCTAAATTCCACAGAGTCATACCACAATTCATGTTGCAAGGAGGAGACTTTACACGAGGCAACGGTACAGGCGGTAAATCCATTTACGGCGAGAAGTTTGCCGATGAGAATTTCAACCTTAGACATGACCGTCCTTTCCTCCTTTCCATGGCTAACGCTGGTCCCAACACGTAAGGCCATTTCGTTTTCTACGAATGTATAATGATTACTAATTGATTCTACAGCAATGGATCTCAATTCTTTGTCACCACTGTTGTCACAAGCTGGTTAGACGGAAAACATGTTGTATTTGGCGCAGTCCCAAAAGATGATGTTGATTCCATGAAGGTTGTTAGAGCCATCGAGGCTTGCGGTACATCCGGTGGCACCATCCAATATACTAATAAACCAACAATCACTGGCTGCGGTGCAGGCGATGACCAGCCTGAATCACCGGCCTAATGGGGAATGATTTGTTCTGGTTGATAGAGCTACGCTAGTGTTTTTGCACGAAAACGAATGCCTAGAAGATTTGATGATGGTTCTATGGTGATAATCTAGATAGAATTACTCAAATGTGAGATCAAGATAATTCATGATTAATCATATTTAATTTATCATGCACTCTTGAAAATCCAGAGGTTTTTACTCGTATTGTCATAATCAGGTTTGGTTTACGACCATATGCGCCTCCATATCTCGTCTCCCATTGCTTTTCTACTCTCAATAGTCCTACCAGCAGCATCTCTATTTTCTGCCGCTCTTCTGAGGAGATAATTCAAGCAATCTTTCTGACTCCCCCACGCCATACACTTGACTACTTTTGGTGCTAGCCTTTCACGTGCAGCTTCGTTCAAACCTTGATCCTTACTATCCTCAGGGCCACCGGCAGCGATCAGTTCACAACTGACTTCATCAGCCATACCTTGCAATTGAGCATACGTTAACGGTACAAGTCCTTCTCCTCTCTCGACTTGCTCTTTGCGTATAGCTTGTGCTTTTCGCGTCGAGACAAGATTATGAGTGGCCAATACCAGATTAATATTTGGGAAAGAATCTAGTTTCGTTGTCGATGCACTATGAGGAGTCGCAAGTCGATCTGAAAAACTGCGGTTCAATAAAGACGACGCGACTTCATCGTAGCAAGCGTCGGTCTCTTCTTTACTCTCCCACAGTGTACCAGGCGGCTCTGTAGCGAGATATGCTCCCCTTACAAGCTTCACGCCGAGCGTATATCCCCGTTCTTTAGCGTCGAGTAGATGCGAGACTAGTTTCTCGTTCATGTTGCGAAGATAGGCTTGATAGGTATTGTAGATGACTACTTTCCCTGGGGTTTTGTTGTTATACTCCCGTTGGAGACCGAGACTCCATGAATGCACGGCATTGATTGTATTGGCTTCCTCTGCTGCCGCTAAAAGTTGGACGTTTTTGACCGCAGCAGCGTTGCATACTTCTCGCATGGCTTCATTCATGGCTGTAGAAGGAGGTTGTTGGGCTTTCAAGCGACGAAGTGCTGCTGTACCGAGTCCTGACCATCTAAAAATAAAACAATTAGTGACGATAAATACTGGGTCTTTAAGAAAACATACTTGATGCCTACAAAATCATCCTCCTCGGCCATATCTACAGTTGCCAATAATCCTCTTCGCCATATTTCAATTTCACTAGCTTCGTCGCTGTGGTCTATTTCATGGAGGACTTCTATGGTTGACTCCAGAATAGCACCACTGAACCCCAGGCTCTTCAGTGATTGTTGCGCTTGGTGTATAGATATTCTATCATTGCCAGCACAGAATTGCTTGTAGAACGACTCACGAAGAGCTAGCCTTAAGATCGGATTATTTTCAACATCAGTAAGCCATGTTCGAGATTCAAGAGACTTTCGGAGTGCAAAGGAACATGCCGCGAGTAATGTTGGTGAAGAAGATATAGATGTGATGAAATAAGTGCGTAAGATTTGAGATAGTGGTAAGACTGCAAGTGGAGAATCCGAATGGATCTCAACATTATTCGCTGGTTTTGCTTCGTTTTTAGGTGACCACAAACTAGTGTCTTCTATTTTGGTAGCCTGTGTGACTAAAGTTCTCGAGAATGCGGATCTATGAATACCGCATGTATAAATCCGGCTTATGAATGCTTTTTTCGGCAGCAAGCCTCGCAGATTGCCACAAGTCATCATCGAAGTTGATCTATCAGCGTAACACGAAGGAAGAATACATGGGCATAGTTTTGTACCATGCTACATTTTGCTTGTGTAACTTTGAGAATGTCGTGTTGATATGCTCGGCATTCGTGGTCGTGTGATGCAATGAGCGGTTGGCGTCGGATAAGCATGTTGTTCACACTAAAATGCCTCACCTCTCGATGTATTTTTGTCTGTCAATTTATTCTAGATGCGATACCATCCTACATTACACTGCCACCTGTGAAACCGACCACAATTATATTTTTCCACGTAAAAAAGCTATACAATCCTTACAAAGGTGGAAAATTACAAGCAGTTGTTCACAAATGTGGCACAGTCATTGTAATAAATAATTATTAGTCTAAAGGGCAAAGCCAAATTTTTGGAAATACCTCGGACCACATGTTGTGCGGGGAAGGGTCCAGCACCGTTGTTTTTATGTGACCCTGGTATAGGCTGAGTTTCTTTGCTGACATGCTTGACATGAAACATGTTTGTTAAATAAATCTTACGATACATCTATAGCAATAGATTACAATCAATCCAGCTTCTTCTTATTCTTCTTCTTCACGTTTCCTTCTCTTCAAATTCACTCATGAAGCTATACAAGCTACTATATTCAAATCTACATTTCCTAGAGAAGAAACTGCCAAAACATAATACTTACTTTCCCCGCATTGTTTAATTTTTTTTTTCAAAAAGCCTTTTGTATTTGCAGTTCCGGAACGACACCGCAAGTTTCAAGATCTACTCTATATACAGGTCCAGTACTTGCGCCGACTGTAATGTGAATGATTTTGTGGATCTAGACATGTCATGGGAAGCAGTATCGGCAACAATCTCTGCATGTTCGACCGAAGGCTCACCACTAACTCCGTGGCCATCACGCAAACGAAAACGAAGTAATGCCACAAGCGGCGATGATGTGGATCTTGTTCTGGACACGTCCAATTCGAAAAGTCACAATAATATAGTCAAGCGAGCGTGTAATGAATGCAGGCAGCAAAAAGTACGAACCTTCCAATAATCTTTCAGTTTGTTGTAATTGTTACTAACATGTATATATTATCAGCTTAAATGCGATGCGCAAACAGAGCCAATTTTTGTAGCATGTAAAAGATGTAAAAAGCACAAATTTCAGTGCACTATTGATCCAACATTCAAGCGACAAGAGAAACGACAACAATATGCCGACTTGGAAAAAGAAATCATAGCACTACGGCAAGAGAATCAACAATTGCATGCTCAATTGCAACATTTATCAATACCCATGCTGGACAATAGACATTCTGTATTTCCTTCCTCGGGGAGTCTGATTCACACACCAATCGCTGTAAACGAGGAACAAAGAGCAGCATCCCGTTCGCTGCTCAACCTTGCGTCACAAGCTTTTGAAGGTTCTGACAACCATGATTCTCGAATTCCGACATTGAATACTCTTGGAAAGGCTAACTTATCATCCAAGCAGATTGGAGAATTGTTCGCTGTATATTTTACTCACTACCATCCTTATCTTCCTGTGTTATCCGCAGAAATGCAAGCAACACAATACTTCGAACTCAGCCCACTTCTTTACTGGACGATTATAACAGTGGCATCTAGAAGATACCATACCAATCATAAGCCAATATCATGGTTACAAGAGCTTGGTCCACATCTAAAAGATTTGTTGTGGGAGACAATCAACAATGTTCCTCAAAATTATCATGTTGTAAAAGCTCTGTGCTTGCTTTGCGCGTGGCCACTACCAATACGAACCACGTCTGCTGATCCAACCATGATTATTTGTGGAATAATGGTACAGATTGCTATGCAATTCGGATTACATCGACCATCAGACGCACAAGAGTTTTCACGGACAAAGCTTGATCTCCGCGACGAGGATGTAAAAGATAGAATGAATACATGGGTGATAGTCAATGTATGTGCACAAAATGTATCGACTGGCTATGGTATGCCTCAGATATCTGCATGGAACTGGTACATCCATAGTCTACATCTCGATCGGATACGTCCAGAACTTCGAAACCGAGCATTAATTGCCATGTTCATTGATAAGATCACTCGAACGTTGTATACTTTTCAACAAGACCCGAATGCTACCGTAGATGCGATACAGCGCGCTTTACTGATAGAATCGTATGTCAACGAATTCCATCATCTCGAGGCAACTATCAAGCATCAGGGACTGTTGCGTAAGTTGGATTCTACTCGTATCAATGATGTTCCTAGTACTGACTTGAATGTAGCCGTTGATTTGTTATATCTACACTCTGCTCTACTACATCTTCGTTTGACGACTTTCTTCGACCCACCAATCTCGTCAACATATCAAACGGATCTCACATCATTATATATTGCTGTCACAACATATCTACGTGCTTTGTTCGATCTACCAGATGACTTGAGCGTACCTCAGTCCAAAACTGGTGAAGGCCGATCATCAAGATCTAGTGGACCACTCCTCTATGCCACTAACTATGTCATGCAAATGGTCCTTGCTGCCGGCTTCACGCTAATGAAGTTGTTAAATTCATTCTTTAGCAATTCTGTAGAGAATATCAAAGGTCGAGATACCTTTAATCAGACAGTCGAAGCTCTTCGTAGCATGAGCGTTGAAGCAAACGATCTTCCACAACGAGTTGCTGAAGTGCTTGTACAACTCTGGCAGGCTAGTGGAAGTGGCAAACGACGAAGTTTCGACAGAGCAATGGGTGGTAATAAATCTGAAATTAATGATAGTTTGCAGATCAAAGTGAGATGTAGAATGAGTATGAGCCTTGTGTATGATAGTATTTGGCGATGGAAAGAAAAATACGGTACATCACGAAATCTTGACGCAATGGTCGCTCATCCTACTCAACCTGATGGACCTGCATTGTCTGGTACTACGACTCCTGGTGAGCCAAGTTCAATTAGTAGTGCCAGTGGTCACAATGGGTCGACAATACTCGGACTTGATGGGATATCGATAATGCCAATGGTCGGAGATGGGATGAATGAATTGACTGCTTGGGATGTGTCATTTGGTGGCCAATTTGACGTTCTAGGCTGGGCAGTGGACAATTATACCGAGATGCCTTTGTTTGGAACTACAGATCAACAAGGTTTCATGTGATATGCCGGAGCCCGATAGCCTTTGCTTTCTTTTGTAATGACTTTTGCATATGAATGACGAGATACGAGAAGATATAGAATCTTCAACAAATTTGACTTAAGCCGAATGGGCTTTGACAAATAGCGAAAAATGATGTAGATATGAATTTTAATAATTTAAGTTTTATGCTCAAGCTCTTGAGACGATGAAACACGATCAACCAAAACTGTCATGATATCACATCTCATGCAAGCCACAAATTTTCGAAACCTAAAGATTACGGTCTTGACTCGGTGTGGCTAATGCTGTTGCAAGGAGATTGGTCCAAGCACCTTTATGAATTCTATTGTTGTATGCAGTCGATCAAGTCAATTGGTTGCTGGCTGTGCGCTGGCAGCTTCTTCTCTTTTTTTTCTTTGCAGCAATGATGAATTTGCTTTCTACATTCTTTTAACATTACATTGATTGATTATCATCTGTTTATGAACAATTATTTCTAAAACAATCTACTTTTGGTTTGTCGAAACACTAATACATATAACTTATCAATGTCGAATAATGGCCAATATGGATTGCGACTCGAGTCGCGCGTCAAGCACCGAGTCTTTAGAGATGTTTCCCGGTTCTGGACTCAATTCATACTCGATTTCAGCGCTGGCACTAATGGTAGCCACCAAATTCGACCCGGCCGAGATTGCTGATCGTGAATACGGATCTAGAAATGTATCAAAGAGGCAGGTCACAGGCGCAACAACTCAATCTATAAACAATTCCGCACCAGTTGCTACAAGCAGATACAACACAAATCCGCGCTCTGGTCAACGAGAACCATATTTAATCGAAGATGGAATTGTCAAGGACCGAGTTAGAACGTTGGAAGAAGGTATTGAACGCGACATCACCCGGGGCCACTCCTCAGCATCAAATGGAGCAAGAGACGGATTCTTGAATACAAGCTCGAATAGATTGGCAAAACCGAGTAATTATGCTGATCTGCAGCGATCTTCTGCTCAATCGAGTGGAGAAAGTCTGTGGTTACAGGTTAAACGACCACAAGATAATGATCGGAGTCGATCAAAGACACAAACTCCAGACTTGTCGAGACAGAGATTCATGAATCTATCACAGAGTGCTATGTCTGATAAGGCTTCTATTTTTCCGGACTTTAGTGGAAGACATGATCAAAATGATTCACTCCAGCTCTTAAGCTCGACTCCGTTATCGGCTGTCATATACGACGATTCAATGGAAGATCATAACCAACGAGGGTTGAGACACATGGCAAAGAGCCCTTCCTTACGTTCAATGAGTCACTCTCCTTTGATTTCTCCAGTACCTGTCGTATCTGCAATCCAACAAAATGATAGATTGCACATGACCGAAACTCAACCAACACAGACGAAGAATGGCGACAACCCTACGGAATCAGAAGCACATTCAAAGAATAATCCTTATCATCAATCAAGCCATGTCGAGCCGCAGTATGACAGAGGAAAGATATTGACAATGCAAGAAGCCACAGAGTCTCACGCTGAAATGCTCGAAATGGCTCAGCATAGTGATACAGGCAGTTCTGGTCTAGCAAGTCCTGCTTCCTTTATTCAAATAGATCGTGTCCAGTCACCAGAGTGTATAGTTGAAGAGGATATGTCTGATCACGGTTATGGAATTCCGGAGTTACCAGTTCCAATGACGGTACCAATTCTGGCCAATGCAGATTATTCCACATTTTCACCGACAAGCATCAATAGCGATAGGACCATACGTGTCAATAAGCCACAACCATCTCTAGTGCTCGAACAATCCGGCGGAGCAACAACGCAACGGTCTCTGTCAAATCATACAAATCTCGTAATGACACCCATGTCACCTTCTTCTTTACTATCCCAATGGCCAGAAAGTCCAACTGCTACCGAAGTCGATCAAGCAAAAACTGTCGAGCTATATAAACACCGTCAACAATCATTGTTGCTTGTCAATCAAACTGTCAATGCGAATGGGATAAACAGATTGATTCCCGATGCATCTTTATCAACATTGTCTTTATTTCCTGCTGTTAAACATGCTGCGAATATGACTAGCAGCTTTTCACCAGACTTGGAAGTGAATAGTCGATCCAAGCATGGTATTAAGATACCATTATTGAATTCCCACGTTGCTCCTCAAACGCCATTAATAAGGTTTATCCCTCCTTCTCCGAGTAATACGTCTGATCAACGGTCCGATAGGCGTATTCGTGGAGTTAATAGATCAAAAAGCACAAATAGTGCCAAGTCTAGACCGGGACGTGAATCGTCCTTTTTACGGAAACGTGCTCGTTTGACCGCTAGTGGAATCTACGATGTGTTTACGTCGGGCAGAACGCCTTTGAAAGAGATTCGAGATGATGATCAACCCGTGAGACGTAATACAATACACAATCCTCTTGTAAATGGAGAATACCGCCAGACATCAAACGCTTTACATCCCAAATGGAAACCCAAACCAAATTCATCCCCTGTGAAAAGATCCGATTCTGTCATGTATGAATCGATTGATAATATGAGAGACGATATACACCTCAGATTCACCAACTCGATCAAGCCACCATCTTCTCCAATCTCCACTGACGACAGTAGCTCTATATCCTCTGTAGATTATCCATTTTCATCCGCGTTTGGACATGGATTACGTAGGATCGAAACGTCAAGACTCGGTAAACCTAACAAGAAATCTATGTCGAAATCTACCACAGCGAGAGACGTGACCAAGATCCAAGCACCACGTCCGTCTAAATTCTCCCCTACTATTACAGATAATCCACCTCCTACAACTTTCCAAACAAAACCCGTAAATAACAAATCACCATACGTCCCATCCCCCAAATCTCGCCTCAAAATCGACGAAATCCGCAATCGAAAACCATGCTCTAATAGACTTCCACTTCATTCCCCACGCGAGACTCGGAATTCTTTGCACGAACACAGTCCAGAGATTAAAGAGAAGAAACCCCGAACGTTCAAATCAAGCTACGAGCCACGATTGAAAGGGTTCAACATTCTCAAGGTCTTGAAATTATGCACAGACGATGTAAAAACCGAGAAAGGAAAAAGAGAAACGTCACGGTGGAGAATTTGATTGACCGTCTTGCTGGGTTTGATGGTATTACGATAGTAATGTGTCAGGAGATATATATTGGAATAGAACTCATGTATGCTTGGATGGAATCATGATGTGTATGTTTAATAATCTAATGAATAGTTTTACTTTTGATTAATAAAATGGATTACAAATGCTGTTATTTAGGCTTACTATTCTTGTACCACTTGCATAATTGGCATGTGAAATCTTAAACACCGCATATCCTGGCGCAGACGTCTCTATCATTCCAGATCGCATATTTACGCTCGACATGCATACTCGTCACGGAACAAAATAAAAATAAAAATCCTATCTACCATCATGAACATGTCTGACAGCACGGTATTTTTATCAAGTACATTACTTTACAAAGAAATAAAAAAAATGTTTATACAATAGAAGTAGTAACTACCCTAGGCACATCTTTATCAGTCATGGTAGTACCTCTCGAACGCTGCGACTCTATCAAAGTTTCATCCTCCTTTTCCTTTTCTATAATAGCTACATGAGGTAGTTTTTTATGAACTTGACCGTCATACCCATCCAACGGTCGTCTTCACCCCGATTGTCAATCCTACTTGCCATGACCGTGCCGTTGTATGTTTGCGCACCCCACAACGTCTTGTTCAAGGTTCCATTCAACGTATCTGGTAATACACCTATTCCTCCAAACAATCTCGCTGCTAGACGAAGAGTCTTTTCTTTAGGTACGTTTGCTGCGTAAATCCATCCTCCTTGAGCGGTAGGAGGCGCAGATGACAAGACGTCCTTTCCTTCATCACCTTGTTGATCATCATCATCAGGACCTCCAGGACCATGTTGGGGAATTGTCAATGGATTTGCAACCTTTTCCGCACCTGATCGGTTACGTTTGGCGGAAGGTCGACACGATCCAAACATTCTATTGATAAACGGTTTGAGACAAGCGAGAGATATTGTCGTTATTGCAACTTGAGTTTCAATCAAGGATAATAACATGACAGTTGACACATTCTCGAAATACGTCGGTCCGAATTGCGATATTGTAAAAGCCGGTATTCGCCCGATCGATATCATACTACCAATAACTGCCAATCCGACAAGTCCAAGAATTGAGTTTCGAGATGATTTACTCATGTTCTCGGCCTCTATTAGCCAATATATCGGGATAGAGGCAAAAACCCAGTCACATGTAGCATTTTCTATCGATAAAGAATAGCCATCGACCAACGCGACTGTGCCACTGACCTGACAGTGCTCTTGACTTAGTATCTTCAATATCTCTATCGGTAGACCGCATCTAAAGAGTAGAAGCAAGAAACAAACGCCCATAGTTATTATATAAACTGCCAATGGAGCCACAATGATCCACTTTTGTATTTTATTTCTTGCAAAACCATTGAAAAATATGGCAATAGCTATCTTTGCTAATAATCCCGCCGAGACATAGGTAGCCAAAGCAACTAACCAAATCTATAGTGTCTATTAGAATATATAACATGTGACGTGCTTCATATCTCTCGATAGACTTACATGACTTAATGCCTTGTACTGCTCCTGTGTCCGCCTCGGATGTCGTCTCGCTACAGTCTTACACCACAAATAAACGCCACTTGAAACAATATTGATGAGTTGAGAAACAATAAGTATTACATCGTCTTTTGCAAAAGCTCGTGTTATTCGTAGACGAGTATAGATTCGTAAACCAAGTGCTGTAGCACTTATCGTACAAAGAACAGAAAGGAGCGCTGTAAAAGGAACCAAATAATCATTATATAGTGGAAGCATCTTCAGCTCCATGTGACTGTCCTCTCCCGGTCAATCTACCTTGAACACGTACCCATGATAGTTTATATACAGCAGTATTACACCGATTTAGCAGTATTAAAGTGAAAGATATCTATACGCATGGAAAGTCCGTCAACAATCCTTTCAAGAATTGCCATCTTGAAACAGTAGACCTATATGGCATCAATTGATCCGTAGTCCAGTCAGCGGTAGCGTACGTTCTAAACGGCACATTAGAGTCAGATCTCCAATATTAGGTCATGATTTTAACGGTTTGTCGTTTCTTGGAACATCAAACTTCCCGATTTGTGGTCAATCGCTTTGTTGTCTTTGTTTAACTTTGCCTTGAAGTCATCAGGATCGTACAGACTTACTTTCGTCCGACAAAGTATGCACCACGCGCCACGGCATCTTTCGTAGCAGCATTCTTCCGTTTTTAGTAAATTCAGTTAATTGACTTTAACTTATCGATGACGTAATCGGCTCTTCACATTACTTTATTTTTTAGGATTGTGAAATAACCAGTGTTGACCTACAAGTCAATTCTACACATTTTAATAATGTCCTTCTCTCATTTACGTCGACGAGCTCTATGCTGTCATTCAGTGCCATGTCTTCGGATCCAATCACGACTGCGACGACTCATTTCAACACCCTCAAATGTCAATCATATCCGAAGCTCTCCTAGTTCTGTAACGTCGAGATTAAAAACTATCAACAACTCAAAGACGTCGCTAGACAGATCCGAAGAACCTGTACCAGAAAGTACAGAGACCACGCAGACAGATTACAATAAATTGGATATCTTTAGCAACACTCCACCACCTTCAACTGCAATTGACGCTTGTCTTCACAACGGATTTGTTCTAAATAATGGTCAGAAAATATCAGACGGAAGTGGCGTCTTATTGATTGGTGGGGAGGGTTTCTTATGGAGACCTTGGCGAATGAATGCATCTGTAGCAGTGTCTGCAAATGATGAAAAGTCGGGGAAATGTTCAAAGTATAACATGAATAGCAAGGGTCAATTTGAGATAGCAAAGGAAGCCCTAGGGTTGTTGAAAGCTATGTGGCCAAAGCCAGGTAAATCCAAGCAACAATGACGTTTGTAGTGGTATTATAATGTGATTAACTTCTTTTAGATCTATGTATCTTGGGTACGGGCCCAAGCACACGGTTATTAGCTCCAGAGACACGACGCGCTATCAACGAAATGGGTATTCGAATAGAAGTGCAAGACACGAGGAATGCTGCGGCTCAATTTAATCTCTTGGCAACAGAACGCGGTGTGGAGACTGTTGCAGCTGCAATGATTCCTATTGGTCCGTGACCTCATTGCAGCATTATTACCAGCAGAAGATCTGGTTTGATCGACCAGCGATACACCCTGTCATCCAGATTTGTTACCCATTGACAGATGGATACAAAACAACAATTCGGACAACTCAGCAACCACTTTGTGTTTTCCAGAGTATTCCCCTACCAAACACATCAGTCGGCCCGTGTGGTCAAAGTATCTACCAATCCAAAGAATCAAGAAATTCGATTGCATTGGTTGTCTAAAATCATGCAACCATGATTTGATAATAAATCAAAATGTATTCCAACATTTATCGAATCATGGTGGAAGAAATTATCGGAATATCTAAAAGCTTGGACCAAGTTTCATCATATTAGACTTCTATCATAGCTTTTGGCTTTCTGCTGCACATACTGTAACAATAAAATTGTACAATAATAATTGTACAATAGTACCAAGACATGCTGCTTGCAGGTCATGAAGGTGGTTGACGATAAAATGAAACATATTTTAAAAGCTGAATCTGTCGAGCTCATCCGACAGAGAATGACTACCGATGAAATATTACTCGGCCAGATTAAAAATTCACGAACAAAAAAATCTGTGAAATTACTTGGACCCCGTGTCCTGTCGATCATACAGCGCTTTGACCTTCCAACTTTCCTTTGTCATACTTTTATTATTGTACAGAATGGCGCACTGTTGTCGCTTCGACCTTCCGTTTCAGATCTTGAAGCATGTTTCTAGAATTGACCCTGTCTAATTATCAGTATATACATGATAAGTGTTGCCGAGACTGTAGTCGTTTGCTGTTCTCGGGTATAAGCGATCACCAACCTGGTAGCTTTGGCAATTACATGAACTGATCTGACCCACGTATGCTAAACCCACTCCACGCGAAAGTCACCATCATGTTTCAGATTAATATGTTGGACCAACCCCATGCGCTATCTCATACACCACACTTTTTCTTTTCGGTTTTTGAACCTGGTCATAAACCTGTCAGATGGTTGTATGTAACCGGGAATCCTGTTGTATCCATTATTATACGCCCAATCGCGTGGTTGTGAATGGTTCACCATTAGCCGTGAGTTTGAAGCCACTCGGGACTTTGCCGAATACATGTGGTTCCTCTCTTGTTTTCTATAAATCATATAATACAAAGGTAATCCCGCGAACTGTACCTGGAGTTCTTATGCTTCGAGGATTTCATCCTTTACTCTCATATTCATGATTTCAACGAAACTTTTGATGGATAGTTGTTTTTTTGTTAATATTCTCCGCATCATGTATTTATAAATATAATTTTACGATTTTGGAGAGGGTACATATCACCTTTACGATACTGCCGTTTCACCAATACACTGTCATACCTGTAGATTCCCAAACCTACGGCTGCTCAGGTCTCATGAGGAGATGACAATGGATGACAATCAATTCTCATATCCGTCTACACCACAATCAAATGCTATGATGCCCATGTTTCCACAAGCGATCATGCCTTCAACCGTGCCTGCTTCACAGATCAACGCTGATTCACAACAAACCTATCAAAATTATGATTTCAACCATTTCCAAACTCTACAAGACCCGTTCATGACATTCAACCCCTTTCCGATCTACCAGTACCAACAGCCCAGATTGGTAAATATGATGCCGGCTCATGACTTACAACATATGGACGACTGCGAACCGATACCAAAAGTTTCTCAGCAAAAGCTTATGCTGCCTCGAAGATCCCACTCCACATCTTTCGAAACGACTAGATCACGTATCGTAGACGCACAAGATCCATTCTTGTTTCCCGATCTTGGAGATCTCGGTCGATCAGTAACAGCAGCACCTTCATTGCCATTGCAGTTACATACCCCAAACATCAGTGTAGAACTTGCAGCAAGCGACACCGCTGCAGAGAGTCCGAGTCAAGGGACTGATCCTTATTCACCAAACGACGATGATGACGACAGTACTTATCAAGGTCTCACTTGTAAAAGACCTCGGACAAATGCCCGATGGTCAGACTACGAAGAAAGTATCCTCGTGGAAGAGGCCGGTGGAAGCAGAAAGAAATCATGGAGCAGTATCGCACGACGGCTTCCAGGCCGTACTCAAGGAGCTATCAAAAAGCATTGGTACAAGGTCAGTAACGTCCATAGCTCTTATCATACCATACCTAATATTTTGTCAGGATATGCATTCAACCTCATTTTGTGAGAGTGAAAAGAAAGCATTAGAACTCGCAGAGAAAGAGTTTGACCGTAATAAATGGAGACATATAGGGGAAAAGTTGAAGAAGCCCCCAAAGGTATGTTGCGTTCTTATCGCTCCGTTGCCTTGGATATTTCTGCTGATATCTAATCTAATATAGGCTTGTCAAGCAATGGCTGCACAAATTTTGGCGGAGAAAGAGTTGGCAGAATCTATATTTGGAAATCGGATGAAATTGGATACTGATGCTGAAATTTGAGGGTTTCGTCTATCCTCTGTTCAGTATGTGTAATTGTAGTAATTTGGTTAGGGATATTTAATAATGGGATATTATAATAACAATTAATTAGTGCTTTTGTAGATTTGAAAGTAACCATAATGTATAACTTTAATAATTAACGTAAACCTTTCACGTGATATGCTTATGCCAAAAAGTATCCTCGAAAACTTCTCCGGTCAATGTTCATTCGCTGAACCGCTTTCCAAATTTTTATCCATAATGTAATCTCAACCACAATCTCGTGCCCGGCAGCTAGGATAGTTTACGAACCGATAGAATCCCTTGGAACATGAAAAATCGAACGAGAAATCCTTGTTACCCCACGAATTCAGATCCACATTTTTACCATTCTTCTCGAAATTCTATTGGTAGTATTAATATATTTGAAACAGCCACGATAGCTGCTTGATGAAATTATGGTATCATTACCTGGTTGCTATTAAACATGCACGGACTTTTTGTATTTTGATCTACAAGCCATAGAAGATCCACTCGTAATCACCGAGGTAGGTTTTGTCACATTGTTTCTTACATACGTCATTTTAACATAACATGTCATTCATAAATTGTACCTGTTTTCCACGTCTTCCAGAAAAACTATACACCAATTCTACAAAATATGGAAACCAGATTGCATATGCGACGTATATGGCCCGGTAAGCTAGGATAGAATATTCCAGCCACGCAGCCTCTTCTGTGCTCTAATTTGTAATTTGACTTTACGAAGTAATTACCACATCTAACATGACTCGTAGCATGTAGAGTGAGGGCACTTTGTGGGTCTCTGCTTTCCCTTCCCTCTAGACTCAAGAATAATATATCAGGTGTTTGACTATAGAAGGTAGGACAAGAACCATATTAAAAATCGTCGACTCTGTACGGTAAGACTGGATAACAGGAAGTTAAGGGGTTAAGAATATGCTAGACCGTTGCTAGAACATTCTAGTCATTTCGCTACAAGGCTTAGACTCCTGTAGCTCGCTTATGTCTCCTATGAAAGCTGATTGTGGATATCTGTGACAGTAAATCTTGTGAGTTATAATGATGGGAGCAAGACAAGACTAACTATATCAAATCGCTTGCATTACAATAGAGGTTGTAGAAAGTCAATGCTTCACAGGCAGAGCTACTATCACAGCCAAGCTCGCGCGGCAAAATGTCTACAGATGGTGAGAGATCTCACAATGACATGTCCTAAAGCTAGTTCACGTATATGTGGGTTCGCTTCAAAGGAGATTCACTCATGTTCATATTCAGCAATACAGGAAGCATATCAACACTTCATGGTCAGAGATGGAATGTTGGATCAATCACAAGACATCAAGACATACAGAAGAGATATCTGAATGTGTTGGGACAAGTTTGTATGTCGTAGTCCGATCCATCCACACTTTCAGTCCATCTTCATCACGTACGATTCAGCTTATATTTCACTCTTCATGCGACAATTTATATCTCTTGAGATGCACATAGCTACATGCGACGGGAAAGTGTGAGATTATTGTCGTCTTGTCACATTCCCATCGATATATGCGACGTTAGTTTATCTAGAGGACAGTCATCGTGAGGCATTATTGTTCATCAGTATGTGCTTACGCTTCATAAAAGTCTCAACCTTTGTCTGAGGAGTCCGAATATATAAAGATACACGTTGACCTCGAGCAATATCAATCATTCTATCTACTTTCATCCTTCTACATAACTTTTCAAAGAGCACAGCAATCATCACTCGGTCAACCCTGATTCTCTCGTTCGGACTAGTCGACTGCTCATAGTTGTATTACTAGCATCACGTCGCAAATGGGAACACTATCACAGAAGTTATGCGCTGACCTTGGATCCATTTAGTAGTCGAGGGTCGTAATACGGTGTCAAGGGAATGGCAGTCCGTTCTCCTCATTGGACTGCTGCACAACTCCTTCCAATATTAATAAAAGTTTGATATTGCACATGATATATGCATAATCCGAGGCTATACCGAAGAAAGCAGAGTCCCAAATTATATGTTGCTGTGCTTATTATACTTGTCAATGTCTTGAACTTTATCATGTAAGGTGTAGCGAAGGCCTGAATCACGCATGCATATGAGTACATTTATCTCGCAGATACGACTCCATGTACAACGCGAAGGATTTGTTCAACAAATCTGTCCTGCTGCATATGATATGTTGCAGCTTTGACAAAAGATAACCAAAATATATACTTTAGTCAACGTTGACACTAACGTTAGCAGCGTGGCGGCTCAGAAGAGTTATTGATTACTAAGCAATCTTGAGGCCTTTTTTACTGATGATAAGTTAATGTTTGCCTTTGGTATGTATATCAAGACCATGTCGATAAGTATATCAACTGCGACATGACCTCAAAGATATTGCACATTGCCCTTGTGCTATATATTGATACACCTCGACAACATACCGTTGCACCCCTATAAATTTCGTTTCCACCCGTACGATTGCCAAGCTTTGTTTTTTTCAGACTTCAAGATAATCTCCACCCATCCACACTTGTCCCACGTTATCATACCTATTCCACGTTATATTGACATCACTTTTGTCGCCTCGTACTACAGTATGAAGTGAAGAACACCTATGTTGTGTCTGAAATGTTTTGCGACAAACCAAACATGTTTTTTAAAACATAATAAAACAAATCTGTTTATTGGAAACAATATAATCAAGGCTATAATCTACCATCTATGATGTCGTCCAAGAAAGCTCTACTATATGTCGTGTTCATGGAGCTAAGATTCCGATCAAGTTGCGGCACGATGATGATGTGGGATTGCGCTTAATTAACCTCATCGTCGCTTGTATTATATAGAAAACACTATTAAAACCGGCCACACGGGTAGCAAAAAGCCTTATGGTTCAAATAAAGATTTGGTTGGTCATGGCTTCATGGACGTATACAAGGTACACAATTCAAAATCTTCACTGTATGCAACTACCCATGTCATCATATCCACAAGTCTTACTATGATCCGAACCTGGACATGTTATTATCATGTATAACGACACGCGCAAAGGATTTGTGATGATGCGGCATTTATGTCAAGCGCAAACATCTTTCATCATCCTTTTCTCGGATTGGTTCCCATTTCTAATCGCCATCTTATCTGATACATTATTATCGCACCCTGCATATTCAGACTTTGGTAGATTCGCGACAATCCCTACAGTGATGCTATATTCAACTCTGCATTCATGCTCGAACGAACTCAGTCTCCACAAATGCCGGGAAGCACATGTCAAATGATGACATTGTCGCAACAGACACTGGCTTTAGTGATAATCTAGGCGTGCTATCGATCGCGTTGCCCAATATATGTCATACATGTTACTCGACTGATAAAATAAGTAAAATTAAACTAAGCAGTGTATTGTTGTTGCCCTTTCTAATTTGACCCGAAAAGGCCATCTTTCGGAGATCAAAAAGATTGATATATCAATAAACGAAACTTAGAGTGTGCACATGAAGGTCGTGTGGGTCTTGCATAAATGGAGGCTTGGAAACGGAAGTTCATACTAATCCCTTTTCGGGTAATATCGTAGAACTAAATACCAGAACAATTCTCTCAACCATACCATTGATTTGAAATGCTCCTAATATCCCATGAAATAGACAGCGCATCTACACAAATATAAAGCATTCAGATCTGACAATGGCAATAGAACACGTCAATGACGAAATTACTTCACTTGACACAAAGAACGACATTGCTTTAAAAGTCAGTAAATTAAACAATTTTTGCACATTCATGGCAAGTGAGACCTGGAGACGCTTCTCTTACTTTGAGTATCCACTTTTGAACATTGTAGGTCATTTTTTCTTTCCCAAAGCATGATGCGTTTATTATTTCTCCCGTAAGTTAGTAGAGTTGGTCGTTAATTACTTGCATAATTTTCATTTTCATCGGTTTCTTAGTGAGACTCCACTACTGCGTTCCTTTTGATATCCGTCCATTCATGTATCAGTTAATATTATTCGTGGAGAATTATGTATAAATAGTCTGCCTTTCTCATGGTTCCCCCCTCTCTCAATCATTTACCACTTTCCAATTATCAAGAAAAAACAAGTAGTCTATCCATCGAAGAATCGATCTATTGGGTTGTTGATACAAAAGGGAAACAAATCAGAAACCAGGACCACTGGTTTGTTGGAATTATCGTATACATAGATCTAAAATGCCGTCACGTTCACCTAATCAACGTCGACCAAGCTCTGCGTCCGCAGCAAATAATACAGACATGAATCCCACCAGCAATTCAGAAGCTAGCAGACGTGGATCAAGAAATTCATTCCGGACATACGAAACGGACAATGATGAAGGTCAAGAAACACCGGCTAGCACTCCACGGTCGCGTGCTCGTATTGAACATCAAGCTACGAGTCAATTGAGATCTCAAGCAGCGGATCATGGTGTGTTACCCAGTCGTAACAGGGTCCTTCCACCTCCTCGAGGTGCACACGTCATGGGACCACCCACTGCCTCTGCCGAAGCTGGTCCTTCTACCGCTCCTGCGTCTTCTTCAACATTGCAATCCGGACAATCGTATATTTTTGGACCAGAAGCAAACCCAGACAAGGATTTTATCCCACATGAATCATCAGCCTATACTGTCCGTTGGGCAGACGCTCCAGAGCCGACCAATTTGGAGAATGCAGGTAATCATTGGACTCCTGCACAGGTTCGTCTTTTGTAATGTTTCACTAAACGATTCATTGATTTAATGTCATTATAGGATGTTGCTTTGCTTGAAATGCGAGGGCGTCAAGTGCCATACACAACCATTTCTCAAACATTTGGTAAAACACCTTTGGCTTGTCGTCTTCACCATTTCCAATTGAATCAAAGAGCACGTAGAGTACGTAGTCCTCGAAACAGAAGAGCAGGCAGACGATCATCAAGCCCATGCACTAGGACTGTCACTCCTCGATCACCACGTACTAATCTCAGAAAATATCGGAAACGATCAAATTCAGCTCAGGGTTGTGCATCAGGATGTGGTGAAGGCAGTGGTCAAGCTAGTGCACCAACATGTGATCAAGACGGTGATGTAGATGTGGAAAGACGTCCAACTCCATTGGTCGCTCCTCAACCAGTTTCAGTCTTGCGTGGCAGAGAAGGCATCAATGCAATTTTGGAAGCTGCTGAACAGCTCGGACAAGATCGAGCTGTAGAACGTCGTTGGCAATCTGAACCAGACTTTAGAACTTCGTATCGTCACTTTCAAGCTTTGACTGCATCGCAAGTTTCATCTTTTGCACAGACTAGTTTCAGACCCATCAACTATCAAGGTCACGCAAGCCATGCCGAACCTGTAGAACCTAGATTGATGCCACTTGCAATGTTAGCAAGCATTGATTCTAATCGACAAGCAGCGAGAGCTAGCGATGTTTCTGACGCACAGTCTTTACGTCCTAGCGGTCAACGAAGACTTCCTAGCTTTGCAGATCTCCATGATCCAAGTCAAGCAGAAGCATCGTGAGTCTTTTCGGTTCTTTCATATAAGAGTAATAATAACTAATGATGACTCTGTAGATTGCCAGATATCTTACTTGATATCCTCAGACGTCGCCGAACTCAATGATTACGAATAGCATATTAATGACCATATAAACAGGCATCGCAAGACATGATTTACGAATCAAAGAGATGATGAATTACAAAAATACAATACCCCCTTGAAGAACATAAAATAGATGGATGGAATGAGATGATAAAAGTTATACAGTTGGTTGTATAGAAGAGGTCCTTTTACAAATGAATTTTTCCTTTTTCCTTTGTCGATATAAATGGGTTATGGAGTCGAGTTAATCTCTTTGTTATTGATGATTATTATTCCCCACTCATACATATAGACGTTTATTGTCGTGGGAGTAGTAATTAATGCTGTGGATAGTACTGTTCTGGGAATCGTTGTCGGAATTGTTGTGAATAGTCTTGATAGTTTTGAGGATTTTTTTCCACAATAAAATGTTTTTATTCTTTATTTATCATTCCACTAGATTATTCCAGAAAGTTGTTTATACGTACGTTGCTGTTCATCCTCGGGCAATTCCAGGTACGCATGTTTCTTTGTCACTACAAACTGATAACATATCTTGGTGATTCAGTTTCGTTTTAGTACCGGTTGAACAGCCACGAGGTATGGTCTTGATATGTAATATTTACGACGCATTAGTATTCACATTTTATATTTTATATTATTTCATTATCTTTTGTATATGCAGCTACAAACCAAATTAACGTGTCAATTCAGGCCTGTCCTCTTGTTTAGCTGACGATGGAGGTTTGTGCTGTTTACATGCAGTCACAATGATAGTATCTAGAGTTAGGTACGTAGCTTATTTTTTAATAATAACATAATTATCATAGATTTTTTTGGCTGATAACGCTGGTTGGATTACTTTTTTAGTTGAAACCTGCATTTAATTTATGAACCATTTCCTTTCTTGCGCTGTTGACATGTTACATTGGATGGTATTTCCTAAGCTGAAATTACTGTCTATCACGTTATGGAGAATCTCAGCACAGAGTAATACCAAGGCATAAAAAAGAGTAGCGTAGCATTGACATAGCACAGCGTATCACGGAATATTTCTGCATCTTGCAAGCAACTGATTGCTAGTTCGAAAACTGAGATTACTTTCTATCACGTTATAGATATCGTTGACATTGTAACATTGAAACGAAAGAGAATAGCATAGCATAGCATAGCATAGCATAGCATAGCATAGCATAACAGTCTGTATCATAGTTTCATTCTTCTACCATCATCATCTAAACCGATAATCTTTATAAATTCGTCTCAAAAGTTATCTTTTTTATACATATTTTCGACATTGTTATTTATAAGTGTGCGTATAAGAATCTACTTCTTCACAGTCTTGCTAGACTTTTTCGGTCCTGCAGTAGCTGCTTTTGCTTGTACCTTTGCATTCTCCTGGCTCTCTTTCAAGACTTTCTTGACTATCTTTTGCTCTTCGATGAGGAACGCTCGCACGACTCTATCCCTGACGCAGTTTCCACATCGCGAGCCACCGTAGGCGCGTTGAACGGTCTTTTGTGGGCGCGAGATATTGGAGTATTCTCTTGGTCGAAGGGCGGGGATCTAAAAGTGTGGATTAGGACGATTGTGGAAGACGAGGAAAAGGGACGGACATACGCCTGATAATTTGGTGCCGCAGTCTCCGCACTTGGGTGCTGTGCCTCGTTTCTTGATGTGGAGGTAACGTAATTCACCACCTGGTGTGCGGATCACTCGTACGCGGTTGGAGCGAGTGTTGTAGCTATTTCGACAATGTTAGTTTTTGGATTTGAAAAAAGTGGGTTGTAGGGTCAGTGTAAGTGTTATAGAAGAGCGGGTTTGAGGTTCGAGACAGTGTTGATAGTCGTGATTGTAACAGTCGTTGTGCAGTAGATGTCGGGATGATGGAAGAATTGATGATTATAACTTACGATTGCCTACGGCGCTATTGCATAAATCATGTCAGTATACTATATAAATAAAGGTGACAAAGACGATAAACATACGTATACGAGTCTGTTTGATGGCATTATGTAAATCTGTGGTTAGTATCGACAATGACCGGTCGAATCAAAGAATCAAATTCAAGGGTAGAAGTTCTTTTTTTTCGCCTTGCTCCATCAAAACTCTGACCCAACGCACAGAACAAAATTTTGGTAGGTCTGTTCATGGAGTGTGCGCCAAGACTGCGGGACTTTCCGTAACTTTAAAACTTGCCAAGAAATTCCAAAACGAGTTCAGTAACCAAAGAGAGTAGTAGATAAAAAAAAGTTGGAGGCGTCAGGACAGCTTGTGTATAATAAAACGTGAGAAAAGGCGTATCTCGCCACAACATCACAAGTCGATCATTTCTTTATAGTTGATTCTTTCGGGTTTGGTTTGTGGAAAAGTGGTTGTTGCATTCATTGTATTGACCGGCTCGAATGGTCTTGTCACATCTGTGTGATTATCGCCAGATTTTGCGCCTGTCATCATAAACCATTCACCAATAGTCGAACGAAAGGGCAATATGCCTGCTAATCCCCCGCCACCGCCTCCTCCAGGCTGGCAAGCAGTACCTCCTCCTCCTGGCTACGACGGCCCATCAGCTCCACCACCTCCGCCTCCTGGATATTCCGTCTCAATAGATCCTCAAATAGCAAAGTTTGCGGAAAAGAAAAAGCAATGGGTACGGGCACAGAAACAGAGATTTGGCGAAAAGCGACGAGGTGGTTTTGTAGAAACTCAAAAGGCTGATATGCCGCCCGAGCATTTGCGAAAAATTGTCAAAGATATTGGAGATGTTTCACAAAAGAAGTTTAGCGCAGATAAGAGAAGTTATCTTGGTGCTCTCAAATTCATGCCTCATGCTGTATTGAAGCTTCTTGAAAATATGCCGATGCCGTGGGAGAGCGCAAGAGAAGTCAAGGTTCTATATCACATTAACGGATGTTTGACATTGGTAAATGAAGTGCCGAGAGTTATTGAACCTATTTTTCAAGCACAATGGGCTAGTATGTGGGTAGCTATGCGTCGAGAAAAGAGCGACAGAAGACATTTCAAAAGAATGAGATTCCCGCCATTTGACGATGAAGAACCCCCGTTATCTTGGTCAGAGAATATTGAAGATGTGGAACCTCTCGAACCAATACAGATGGAATTACATGATGAAGAAGATGCTGCCGTCTTTGAATGGTTCTACGACCATCGTCCACTTGCAGATACCAGTCATGTCAACGGTCCAAGCTATAAAACATGGAGTCTCACTCTTTCTCAAATGACAACTTTACATCGATTGAGCAGTCAATTATTAAGCGATACTTTTGATAAAAACTACTTTCATCTCTTCGATTCACCGAGCTTCTTCACTGCAAAGGCCTTGAATGTCGCTATACCTGGTGGACCCAAATTTGAACCGTTGTATAAAGATATCGATCCTAACGATGAAGATTTCGGAGAGTTTAATGCGATAGATCGAATTATCTTCAGAGCTCCACTCAAGACAGAATATCGCGTTGCTTTCCCATATCTCTACAATTCCCTCCCTCGCAGTGTCTGCCTCTCTTGGTATTCACATCCGCAAGTCGTCTATGTCAAATCTGAAGATCCAAACCTTCCTGCATTTTATTTTGATCCTGCATTACATCCCATATCTTCTCGAGCTGTTGCACCAAAGAATCTCTCAATAAGTCATGAAGATGAAATATTTGGGTCGGGGAATATGGAAGACGATGACTTTGAGTTGTCAACCAATGTCAAACCCTTTATGGCTGATGATGATCTGTATCTGGACGAAACTGCAGCAGCTATTGCACTTTGGTGGGCTCCATATCCTTTTGATCGTAGATCTGGCATAATGGTTCGTGCTCAAGATGTACCACTTGTCAAACAGTGGTATTTGGAACACGTACCTCAAGGACAACCAGTCAAAGTGCGAGTCTCCTACCAAAAATTACTAAAGACTTATGTTCTCAACGAGCTGCACACTAGAAAGCCCAAAGCTAAGAATAAACAGAATCTTATGCGAACATTGAAACAGACAAAGTTCTTCCAACAAACTACAATTGACTGGGTAGAAGCTGGTCTGCAAGTGTGCCGTCAAGGTTTCAATATGCTCAACTTACTGATCCACCGAAAGAATTTGACATATTTACATTTGGATTATAATTTCAATCTGAAACCAATCAAGACTTTGACCACAAAAGAAAGAAAGAAATCGCGCTTTGGAAATGCATTCCACCTCATGAGAGAAATCCTACGTCTTACCAAATTGATTGTTGACGCACAAGTACAATATCGACTTGGTAATATAGATGCTTTCCAACTTGCCGATGGAATTTTATATGCTTTTAATCACGTTGGTCAATTGACTGGTATGTATCGATACAAATACAAATTGATGCATCAAATTCGATCTTGTAAAGATTTGAAGCATTTGATATATTATCGGTTCAACGCCGGTCCAGTGGGTAAAGGACCTGGATGTGGTTTTTGGGCACCTGCTTGGCGTGTTTGGTTGTTCTTTATGCGTGGTATAATTCCTCTATTAGAACGATGGCTCGGCAATCTGTTGTCACGTCAATTCGAAGGTCGTCACAGTAAGGGTGTTGCGAAGACAGTCACGAAACAACGTGTCGAATCCCATTTTGATTTGGAGTTGAGAGCTTCGGTCATGGCAGATCTTATGGACATGATGCCAGAAGGAGTCAAGCAGAACAAGATCAATCTTGTCTTGGCACATTTATCAGAAGCATGGCGATGTTGGAAGAGTAACATTCCTTGGAAAGTCCCCGGTCTTCCAGCTCCGATCGAAAACATCATCCTCCGATACGTCAAGAGTAAAGCTGATTGGTGGGTATCTGTTGCACATTACAATCGTGAACGAATTCGACGGGGTGCTACAGTCGATAAAACAGTCGCCAAAAAAAATCTTGGTAGATTGACGAGGTTATGGCTCAAATCTGAACAGGAACGACAACATAACTATATGAAAGATGGTCCATACGTGTCATCTGAGGAAGCTGTCGCTATATATACCACCACAGTTCATTGGCTAGAGTCACGTAAATTCCAACCAATCCCCTTCCCTTCTGTATCCTACAAACATGATACAAAAATCCTTATACTTGCATTGGAACGTCTACGAGAAGCATATTCGGTACAAGGGCGATTGAATCAAAGCCAAAGAGAAGAGTTAGCACTTATAGAGCAGGCTTATGATTCGCCGGGTACAACTCTTGCAAGAATTAAACGATTCTTATTGACTCAACGAGCATTTAAAGAAGTTGGGATTGACATGAATGATAATTATAATACTATCAATCCAGTCTATGATATTGAACCCATTGAAAAGATTACAGACGCATATCTAGATCAATATCTTTGGTATCAAGCCGATCAACGACATCTCTTTCCCGCATGGATCAAACCATCAGATTCTGAAGTTCCACCTTTATTGGTGTACAAATGGGCTCAAGGTATCAATAATCTTGACAAGGTCTGGGAGACACAAGATGGCGAATGCAACGTAATGATAGAGACGCAGTTGTCGAAAATATACGAAAAGATTGATCTGACTTTGCTCAACCGTTTACTACGATTGATTATGGATCACAATCTTGCAGATTATATCACTGCAAAGAACAACGTGCAGTTGAATTACAAGGATATGAACCATACGAATAGTTATGGTATGATTCGTGGTCTTCAATTTGCCGCATTCGTGTTTCAATACTATGGTCTTGTTCTGGATCTTCTCTTGTTAGGTTTGCAGAGAGCAACTGACATTGCAGGTCCTCCGAGTGGTCCTAATGACTTTTTACAATTCAAGGATCGTGCTACAGAGACAAGACATCCAATCAGGTTATATACAAGATATATTGACAAGATATGGGTCTTTTATCGCTTTTCATCTGAAGATTCTCGTGATCTGATTCAACGTTTTCTAACCGAACAACCCGATCCTAACTTTGAGAATATCATCGGTTACAAGAACAAGAAATGCTGGCCTCGAGATTCTCGTATGCGTTTGACGAGACACGACGTGAATCTTGGTCGAGCAGTCTTTTGGGATTTAAAGAATCGTCTACCTCGCTCTTTGACCACGGTCGAATGGGAAGATACTTCTGCTAGTGTCTATAGCAGAGATAATCCCAACCTTTTGTTCTCCATGTCTGGTTTTGAAGTCAGAATTCTGCCAAAAATAAGGAATGAAAATGAGGAGTTCCAAACAAAGGACAGTGTATGGTCATTGGTGGAAAATGCATCAAAGGAACGAACTGCTCATGCTTTTCTTCAAGTCACAGAGGAAGATGTGGGAAAGTTCAACAATCGAATCAGACAGATTTTAATGTCGTCGGGATCAACAACGTTTACCAAGATTGCCAATAAATGGAACACTACCCTGATTGCTTTGTTTACTTATTATCGTGAAGCAGCTGTAAGTACTGTGGCATTGTTGGATACTATTGTCAAATGTGAGACCAAGATTCAAACTCGAGTGAAGATTGGGTAAGTCATCACGTTCAATGTGTGACATGTATCATTTACTGACTATTCTTTAGGCTTAACAGTAGATATTACCTCTTTCTGTTGATTCTTTGATTGTTGTACTGACTTGATCATAGGTAAAATGCCGTCTCGATTCCCTCCTGCTGTATTTTATACACCGAAAGAACTCGGAGGTCTCGGTATGATTTCTGGTAGTCACATCTTGATACCCGCCAGTGATAAACGATGGTCAAAGCAGACTGATACTGGAGTTACGCATTATCGTGCTGGAATGTCTCACGACGAGGAGACATTGATACCCAACATCTTTCGATATATTATCCCTTGGGAAGCTGAATTTATTGACTCACAACGTGTATGGACCGAATATTCTCAGAAACGTGCAGAAGCTACGCAACAGAACCGTAGACTCACTCTTGAAGATCTGGAAGATAGCTGGGATCGTGGATTACCACGTATAAATACCTTGTTCCAGAAAGACCGATCAACATTGTCATTTGACAAAGGATTCCGGGCCAGGACTGAATTCAAGATGTATCAACATATTAAGAGTAACCCTTTCTGGTGGACTTCTCAACGACATGATGGTAAACTTTGGAATCTGAATGCGTATCGTACCGATGTTATACAAGCTTTAGGTGGTGTAGAAACTATCCTGGAACATACATTGTTCAAGGCTACTGGACATGCGAGTTGGGAAGGATTGTTTTGGGAACGAGCTAGTGGTTTCGAAGAGTCGATGAAATTCAAAAAACTTACCAATGCTCAACGATCTGGTTTGAATCAAATCCCCAATCGTCGATTCACGCTTTGGTGGTCAAGTACCATCAATCGAGCAAATGTCTATGTCGGTTTCCAAGTCCAATTGGATTTGACCGGCATCTTCCTTCACGGTAAAATTCCTACGCTCAAGATTTCCTTGATTCAAATATTCCGTGCGCATTTGTGGCAGAAGATTCACGAGTCTGTAGTCATGGATATGTGTCAAGTTCTCGATCATGAATTGGAAGCATTAGGTATCGAAACAGTACAACGTGAAACTATTCACCCTCGTAAAAGTTACAAAATGAATTCCAGTTGTGCAGATATCCTATTACTTGCAAGTCATAAATGGGCAGTCAGTCAGCCAAGTTTATTAAATGATACAAAGGATAACATGGGACAAACAACTACCAATAAATTCTGGATCGATGTTCAACTTCGTTATGGTGATTATGATTCACATGATATTGAAAGATATACACGTGCCAAATATCTGGACTATACATCTGACAGTATGAGTATTTATCCATCTGCTACAGGAGTCATGATTGGTATCGATCTTGCTTATAATCTTTATTCCGCTTATGGTCAATATTTCCCCGGTCTGAAACAATTAATTCAACAAGCCATGGCCAAGATTATGAAAGCAAATCCTGCTCTTTACGTCTTGAGAGAACGTATTCGAAAAGGTCTGCAATTATATGCTTCTGAAGGTAACCAAGAATTCCTAAATTCACAAAACTATTCCGAACTCTTTAGTAACCAAATACAATTGTTTATTGACGATACTAATGTCTATCGTGTTACTATTCACAAGACTTTTGAGGGTAACTTGACCACTAAACCAATCAACGGTGCCATATTCATTTTCAATCCTAGAACAGGTCAATTATTCTTGAAAATCATTCATACTAGTGTTTGGGCTGGTCAGAAACGTTTGGGTCAATTGGCAAAATGGAAAACAGCAGAAGAAGTGGCTGCGCTTATCCGTTCATTACCAGTTGAGGAACAACCAAAGCAGTTGATTGTTACGCGAAAAGGTCTTTTGGATCCACTCGAAGTACATTTACTTGACTTTCCTAACATAACAATCCGTGCATCTGAACTTCAATTACCATTCCAAGCTGCTATGAAGGTAGAAAAGCTTGGTGATATGATTTTACGAGCGACTGAACCACAAATGGTACTTTTCAATCTTTATGACGAATGGTTAAAGACTATATCGTCTTATACTGCCTTTTCACGTCTCGTACTGATACTACGTGCATTACACGTCAATCAAGACAAGACCAAACTTCTTTTGAGACCTGATAGAACTGTCATAACTCAAGAACATCATATTTGGCCAACGTTGACTGATGAAGGTTGGATCAAGGTTGAAACACAGTTACGTGATCTAATCTTGAATGATTATGGAAAGAAGAATAATGTTAATCTATCAAGTTTGACTGATAGTGAAGTAAGAGATATTATTTTGGGCATGGAGATTAGTGCACCAAGTATGCAAAGACAACAAGCCGCAGATATTGAAAAACAACAACAAGACGCAGCAGCACAATTGACTGCCGTCACTACAAAGACTCAAAATGTTAGAGGAGAGGAGATTGTAGTCACTACGACTTCTCAATATGAACAAGCTACTTTTGCTTCTCGTACTGAATGGCGAAATAGAGCAATCGCCACGTCTAACCTTCGTACTCGGGCCAATAATATCTACGTGTCGAGTGAAGATATTCACGACGATGCAGGTCACTTTACATATATCATGCCAAAGAATATACTCAAACGATTCATTACAATTTCTGATCTACGAGTACAAGTAGCAGGATATTTGTATGGATCATCTCCACCAGATAATCAACAAGTCAAGGAGATTAAATGTATAGTCATGGTTCCCCAAGTAGGTAATACTAGAGATGTACAACTTCCTCGATCTCTTCCCGAAAACGAGACTATTTCCGGACTAGAACCTTTGGGTGTCATCCATACAGCAGCAGGTAATGATGTCAATTATATGACTGCTCAAGATGTGTCGCTTCACGCAAAATTAATGCACAGCCATGACTCGTGGGATTCAAAGACAATTACAATGACGGTATCATTTACTCCAGGATCAGTCTCTTTATCAGCCTGGTCATTGACTCCAGACGGATACAAATGGGGTGCAGAATCCCGCGTAGACGCAGCAAGTGACAATCCACAAGGTTTTTCTACTTCTTTCGGTGAGAGATCTCAACTCTTGCTTTCTGACAAGATTAGAGGCTTTTTCTTGGTTCCAGAAGATGAGAGGTGGAATTGGAGTTTGATGGGAAGTGGATTCGGTGAGAAAGAGAAGCAGCAGAGGGTGTATGTGAACGTTGGCGTGCCGAGGAGGTTTTACGATGCTATACATAGACCTGTACATTTTCAGAACTTTGCTGAATTGGAAGATGTTTGGGTTGATAGGAGTGATAATTTGGCGTAAATAAATTTTAATTAATTAATCAATTTTGACTACTGATATCGATTGAAGTCTATATTTCTCAAGATTTGTGATGCTTTGAACCAATTATCATCATTGTCGCTCTAGAACCTTTCTTCTCATCACTTTCTATAACATTGAAACAAACCTTCTATGATGGTTTATTTAACCTTTTCAGACTGTTTCAAGTTGAAAGAGTTTAAACTATACCTCCAAAGGATCGAAAAGGTAACTTTCCGCAACATGCCGGATCCTCTAATCCCTTGTCTTTACTTTTAATCTGCGATTCCTTTCTTCTTTCATTTTCCTTTTCCTTTTCCTTTTCGTTTTTGTTTTTTGTTGGTTTATCCAGTATATATTTCCGTTGCGAATTTTGTACTTGCGAGATAGTTTGAATCACGCTTTTTGATAGACGTCATGTCGGGTAATATGCCAGAGAGAACAGCAAGTGAAAAACGAATTGATGATGAGATGTACGAAATTGTAGCCAGGAATATGGCCCATGATGAATATCGAGCAAAGCCGGATACAAGACACCCACCACCAAGGAGCAGAACACCTACTCCCCCTCCGTCGCCACGGGCGAGGACAGAAAGCTGGGCTAACACACGCATCGAATCATCAAGGAATAAAGGTAGTGGCGTACTACTTTGTAGAGCCAAAGATTGTCCAGGGTTCACGGACGTTAACACTCATCATGTCTATGAATACATCGGTACGACGAGTGAACATAAGACGACGGCTGTAAGATGCGACACTTGCAGATCACAGAAATGTATGATGTGTGATGTAAAAAGAAAGGAAGTGACGCGTGTTTCAGATAAGTATAGATATCCGACATTATCCGAGCAGTTATTCTGCACATCTTGTCGACCCCATGTCGAAAGGGTCCGGCAACTAGATGATTATTATTCAGACTGGGCAGCAAATTTACCGCCAATTCCTACTAAGATTCAGCCCTAGATCGAATACTCGCTTACAAGTTATCTATATTTCGGACTCCTAACCCGTAGGTAGTACATCATAGATTATCATCTTGACATCGGGAAGTAAACCATGAGAAGAGTGACGTGAGATTCTCGTTGATTAAATCGTCGTTGTTCGTACATGTGTAGTTAACTTATCATGACCATTCTAGAATAATCCTTGGCATGATGTTATACAAAAAATGCTTACATAAGCGAAATTATCTCCCATCACTTCTTCTTCTTCTATCAAGCATCACATCTCAAAATCCATCCTCACCCCTATTCACCCCCCTCACATCACCAACCTCGTAAATATAGAAGATGGCCAATTACCTCGCCTCCATCTTCGGCACCGAGCAGGATAAAGTCAACTGCTCCTTCTACTACAAAATCGGCGCCTGCCGCCACGGCGACCGCTGCAGTCGCAAGCACGTCAAACCGTCCTACTCCCAGACGATCCTCATGCCGAACCTGTACCAAAACCCGGCCTACATCCCAGACTCTGCCGCCAAGCCCGGCGCACCTCTACAAATCAACAAATCCCTCGACGCTTCGCAGCTGCAGAACCACTTTGACGCGTTCTACGAAGACGTGTGGTGCGAGCTGTGCAAAGTCGCGGGCGGCGAGCTCGAAGAACTCGTCGTGTGCGACAACAACAACGACCACCTGATCGGAAACGTGTACGCGCGCTTCAAATACGAAGACAGCGCCCAAAAGGCCTGCGACGTCCTGAACAGTAGATGGTATGCCGGCCGGCCCGTCTACTGCGAACTGAGCCCCGTGACGGATTTCAGAGAGGCGTGTTGTAGATTGAACAGCGGAGACCAGGGGTGCGTCAGAGGAGGGTTTTGTAATTTCATACATAGAAAAGAAGTCAGCGAGGAGTTGGGAAAGGAGCTGGAATGGGGGACGAAAAAGTGGTTGAGAGAAAAGGGAGGGGATGAGAGAGATGCGGATAGGACGCCTAGTCCGGAACCGGCGAGACGGAGAGGATAATGCAATTCCTCATGGTATTATACTTTATCAGGGAATTTTTCTTGTAATTAGAATAAAAGTTGCTATACTATTAAAAATAGATTGTATACAATAATTATTACAATAATGTGTGTTTTTTAGAATATGAACTCTTGTTTCTATCATGACATCGTTTAAATCTTTTTACCACTTTCATACTTTTCAAATAACAGTCCACCACAGATATATTTATTTCTATGTTGATGTATTGTGATTCACACCATTAATCTTTTCTCCCAACTTTCCTATAATCCCAGTCTTGATCAACACAATAACTATCGCTGCGATACCAACTCCTGTGATTATAAACCCGATCCAAAAAGCCCAACATATCAACGTTCGTTTCTTCTTTTTCTTTTCTTGTCTCGCAAGCCATGATTCTCTAGTATGCCGTCAGTATGAATTCCATCTCGACAAAAGATAGATGTGCACCACTTACTCTTTCTTCTCGACGACAGTCGATATCGGTCTAGTCTTGTGTAGTGAAGATGTGTCGGATATATAAGATGATTTACTACTGTGTAGAAGAGGAGAATTTGTCACAGATGCCGGGTAACCATGTTCAGATCCAGACTTTTGGTTTGGCTTATGGTTGTACCCACACTCTATATCGCCATTGTGTTTCTGTACAGCTGTGTTGAAACGTTTCCAGAATGCAGGATCTTGAACGATAGCCATTTGTCAATTAAAGAAAGAAATTTGAGTAGAATTGTATTTGAAAAGGAAATGGAAGGGGGGAAGAAATGCTAAAACAAGTCAGAGTAGAAGAGGGGTAAGTAAAATTATCCAATGATCTGGGTCGAAAAAGTCGTGGAAATGAAATGTTGTTTGGTCTTAAAATAGATTCATGAAACTGAGAACAAATAATTGGTTTTTGATTAGAAACAGGATATGAGAAATATGACAGGAATGAAGGAGACGATAGCTTGAGATGATAATAAGTATCTACATCATTATATGACTACTAATCGTCGTTGCTTACCCAGAACAATATTGTCAGAAAGATTGGTTGCTGGGTTGTAGTTCATCTCCATGAATATCCGTTTAATTTGATGAACCTTATTTTCCGACAGGTGTCATGATTAACGGCCCTTTTATACTAAAAATAAATCATGATCATCATCGCTCAAATGGCTTGGCTAATGAGAAATATTGTCATATGGTCATCTAATAAATAACCATTTCATAATGGATATAAATCTAGTCAGTTATATCAAGAATTCCAGGGTGTATCTTCGTGAACAATGAGTTACAAAGCGAGAGGGATGATCACGTATATCTGCACAGTTACTTTTATCATTCGAGCATTATGAGATCCTGTAAACCAATTGAACCAGGCCATGAGAAGTTTAGACCCCGATCGCATCCAGCGTTTTGGGATAGCTTTCTGTCGAGGGCGCGATCGTGAAGCAATAATTTTTGGTGGAATATAATTTCCGAAGGATGAGACGAGACACAACTAAAATCATGACAAAAGGGTTGCAATCGTACTCTAAAGCATCGCCGAATACAATTGTACCATCTTTGAATGACACGACATTTTCCAAATGCAGTGCAATTGATTATATCTTCATTCATGACCAAAAGAAAAGGGTTTCAACGAAATGTATCGTCCGTAACGGGAGTGAGGCTCATGTGTCATTGAGGGCCACGCTTCTTTATAGGAGACTGAATAATATCAATACGTCTCCCCAGTCAATACAGCTGCTCATCTATTGATTTTAAAAGAGTGGCCAAATTTTTTCTGGGTGTCAACTTTCATAATTTAAAAGAAAGAGAAAAGGAGCAAGTTTGTGCTCACGCAAAATTTATAACTCTCCAAATTTTGGAAAGTCTTGGCATTACATGGGTCATTATTATATCTACTTGTTCTACATGTCTATGACCGTGTACAACAGAATGACAACTAGGCTGAGTGCATATTGTAGGTTCTGCACGCATGGTTAAACTTGACGCTGAGCGTCGTGCAACAATTAATTAGTGATTCTTATCTGATCATGATCTCTGCTATGATTACTGATTTAGCCTCCGGTTATTGCTTCTGTTATGCCTACTCAGACAATCCTTCTTCACGACTCTCATCGGCGTTTATAATCTACGATATTCCTGTAGTGGTGTTTTATAAATCTCGAGCAGTTACAAATGTCTGAAATGCATTGCTCGTGGTTGCTTTGATGATCTGCTACTGGTGATTCCGTCTTGAATAGTCAAAATCCGAATCTACGTTCTATTTCATGTCTTTTTGCCGTTGTCTTTTGACTGACTTGGATCATGTGTTGCATCTCGTTTCCAGACATCTGTCCTCAATCCGTTATACCAAAGTTGCGCCTTTTCATAAAGAACAGTCTCGTCTCCCCATTTTAAAAACAAAATACCATACCCGATCGTGACTAGATCATATCAGAGTTAGTAATAGTAGTCAATCTATCAATACTACAACACTGACATGATATTGCACTCCATTGAGCTATTTTAGTCCATTTCATCCACGTTGGTCTAGCATATTTCAAAACAGTCCTCCGTCGATATCTTTTCTCAAGTTGAAACTGGTGTTTAGGTGATAAATCCGAAAAGGTAGGAGGCCAAGTCCTCTTTGCTTTGTAATCTGCCGACATTCTACTCCAAAGGCGATCAGCAGAAACAAATACAGTAGTCGATAGATGTATGAAGCATGTCTTGGCATTTTTTACAAATCTATTTTTAGAACTTGACTCATATGAATGCTTCCAAAATTTTGTACTGATATCATTCACGTATAACAATTGCAAGTTTTCGACGATCAATTGCAGCAATTGCATTTTTAATTACATATAGAATATTTCGGCTGCGTGGACTGCGACAAAATTATTCCACTACTGCAACCATGGCAGCCGTGCAAGCAACAAAGAGTGCTTTGGACTCGATCACAACTTCAACCGGGCCAAAGGAGCCAAAAAGTGTAGGCACAAGTTTATAACTAAACAACATTGATCACTGGCTAATTTTTAAATACTAGTTTGAAAAACGAGATGCATTGATAGAAATTGAAAAAAAATATCAAGCAGAATGGCAAAAGAATAAAGTATTCGAAGTAAATGCGCCAAATTTACAGGAAGAACCTCTTGGAGCAACCACAGCTGAGGGACTTCGGGAAAAACACCCAAAATACTTTGGGACAATGGCATATCCATATATGAATGGTGTCATGCATGCAGGTCATTCTTTCACAGCTTCAAAGATTGAGTTTGCAACAGGTTGGGCTAGAATGCAAGGTAAACGAGCATTATTTCCACAAGGATATCATTGTACGGGTATGCCGATAAAAGCATGTGCGGATAAGTTAGTTGAGGAAGTGCAGAAATTTGGCAAGAATTTCGAGAATTGCCCAAAAGAAGATTTGGCTGAGGAAGCCAAGGAGCCAGAAACTACACCCGCACCAACACAAGAGATCACGAAAGAGGACATCACAAAATTCGCATCGAAAAAGAGCAAAGCAGCAGCAAAAACGGTCAAGATGAAATATCAGTTTCAGATCATGCTCGCTTTAGGATTACCGCTTGAAGAAATACACAAGTTCGCAGATCCAGTATATTGGATGGATTATTTCCCTCAATTATGTCAACAACATTTGTCAGAGTTTGGTGGAAGAGTTGATTGGCGAAGATCAATGGTAACTACAGATGCAAATCCATATTATGACGCTTTTGTCCGATGGCAAATGAATCGTCTGAAAGAGATTGGAAAGATTAAGTTTGGCAAGAGATTCACTGTCTATTCGCCAAAAGATGCCCAGGCATGTCTGGATCATGACAGACAATCAGGTGAAGGTATCGCTGTGCAAGAATATACTGCTCTGAAATTGAAAGTCAAACAATGGCCAGAAGCTGCACAACAAAAGCTAAAAGGCAAGATTCCAACAGATGCCAACGTTTACTTTGTGCCAGCTACTCTACGGCCAGAGACAATGTATGGACAGAACTGTTGTTTTGTAGGTCCAAGTATTGATTATGGTATTTACCACGTCAAAGACAATGAATATTACTTTATTTCCGATCGAGCTGCAAGAAACATGGCGTTTCAAGGAATCTTTCCACAATGGGGTATCTTTCCCAAAGTTGCTGACATTAAAGGATCAGATGTTATTGGAACTTTAGTTATTGCGCCATTATCAGTTCATACTTCTGGAATTCGAATCCTGCCTATGGAATCTGTCAAAGCTTCAAAAGGAACAGGTGTAGTGACTTCAGTCCCATCCGACAGTCCCGATGATTACGCGACAATGATGGATTTGATCAAAAAGCCAGAATATTACGGAATTGAAAAGGAATGGGCAGATCTTGACATCCTACCTATCATTGATACTCCTTCATATGGTAATTTGACTGCCAAATTCCTGGTAGAAAAGATGAAAATCAATTCACCAAAAGATGCAAAACAATTGGCCGAAGCAAAAGATTTAGCTTACAAAGAGGGATTCTACAAAGGAACAATGGTTTATGGAAAATGTAAAGGAATGAGTGTTGAAGAGGCTAAACCAATCGTTCGACAAGAATTAATTGATGCTGGAGATGCCTTTAATTATGCTGAACCGGATGGTTTAGTCATGTCACGTTCTGGGGATGAGTGTGTAGCCGCATTTCTAGATCAATGGTATCTCAACTATGGAAAGGCCGATGAAGAATGGCAAAAGACCTTATTAGAATATGTAGAAAGTTCTACTCTCAATACATTCACGTCGGAAGCGAAAAACGCTTTTGAGCAAGCGGTGGGCTGGCTTGGACAATGGTCGTGCGCGCGGTCATTTGGACTCGGATCTAGATTACCTTGGGACACAAAGTTTGTTGTCGAATCCCTATCTGACAGTACAGTTTACATGGCCTACTACACAATAGCACACATGTTACACACTGATATATTTGGGAAGAATAAAGGCCCAGCAAACGTCACAGTTGAACAAATGACCGACGAAGTCTGGGACTGGGTTTTCTGCAGGACTGATAAAGTACAATCAGATATTCCGATGGATACTCTTAATGCCATGAGACGTGAATTCGAATACTGGTATCCATTAGACGTTAATATATCTGGTAAAGACTTAATACAAAACCACATGACCTTCTCCTTGTATATTCATTTGGCTTTATTTCCTCGGGAGTATTGGCCAAAGGGTGCTCGAGCTAACGGTCACTTGATGTTGAATGGGGAAAAGATGAGCAAGTCAACTGGTAATTTCTTAACCTTACACGACGCTGTGCTCAAGCATGGTGCAGATGCAACCCGAATAGCCTTGGCAGATGCTGGTGATAGTGTAGAGGATGCCAACTTTGACGAAAGCGTTGCAAGTGCTACTATTGTCAAGCTATTTGAGTTGAGAAAATGGTGCGAAGAGATGGTACATAATGCAAAGATTGTGCCTAATGCTACAGAATATGTTAAACTCAAAGAACAAGATGCCAAAATGAACGATACCGTACAACGTACTGGAGACTACCTATTTTGGGATAAGATATTTGATAATGATCTTAATGCTCTTGTTGGACAAACGGAGAAATATTATGAAGAGTAAGTTTGCTTCATTTGTGTAATGTGTAGACTCACACTAATCGAATAATGTAGGACGTCTTACAAAGCCGCACTCAAGACTGGATTCTATGACTTTACTGGTGCTCGTGATCAATATCGTGCTGCAACCTCAGCTGCTGGTATTGGTATGCATGAAGCACTAATCAAGCGTTATATTGAATTACAAACACTGATGCTTACTGTCATTGCTCCTCATTGGTGCGAACATATCTGGCTTACGGCTCTACAAAAGCCTACTACAGTGCAATGCGCTCATTGGCCTGTGGTTCCAGCTACAGATGCTGCCTTGACTGCAGCAAGGGATTACGCTCGAGCTACACAAACAACTATAACTGCTGCTGAAGGAGCTCAAGTTAAACGCCAAGCCAAGGGAAAGGTTTCAACTTATGATCCTAAACAAGATAAAGTTCTTCATATCTACTGCGCTCTGAAATATCCTTCATGGCAAGATAAATATATCGATCTTGTTCGTGACAATTTCAATTCAATGAGTCTAACTGTTGATATGAAGTCGATCTCGACCAAGATTGAAAAATCAGAAGCGAAAAAAGCAATGGGATTTGTTCAATCTCTCAAGAAATCTTTGGAAGAGGGTACCTCCACCGACGAAGTCTTTGCTCGTGTTCTACCCTATGACGAGGTGTCAGTATTGAAAGAGATGTTGCCTGCTCTCGTCAAGGTATTGTATAAATGCACTAGAGTGGAGATTATTGCGGTCGAAGAAGGTGGAAAGGCAGGCACTGTTGTAGGAATCGCTACCGAACAAGGAAAGGAAACTTCTGTAAAGGCGGGTGATAAGGTAAAGGACTTGTCGATAACTGCAGAGGCTGCTCTTCCGGGTAGTCCTACTTTCTTTCTCGAAAATGTTTGATAAAATTGGTTTAGTGACAACCTTGTTGTTCAAAAAAGCGTATATACCTTGTTATCTTATAAATGTATATATCTACTTTATAATCATGACTCCAGATCTCATTTCTAACCACATGTTAATCAGAATGGACTTGTAGATTCATGGCATTTGTTATTGGCAGCCTCTTCTTTTCTACGTACTAATCGAGATCATGTTGATTATCAATATTTCTAGATTTACGACAATATTTGGCCATTGATCAGTCTAGCGTATATATGATTATTTCACTTGTCAGAAGCGACAGAAGTACTAACGGTTCACGAGAGTGACAGTATCTATTCGTGATCAAAGCCAAGGCAAGCACATTACATTCACTCGGTTCTAAATAGGCTCAATGGAGAATCTATTCCCAAAGCGCTATTAGTATCATGAGAAGTGGCCATACACATGGATCAAGCAAAGGTCATCACTCAAACTTGTCGAGGTTTATGTCAGGATAGCTTCTCCGCTAAAGCCATATGTATGCTGTAAAAGTTGGGTGACTTTATCATGAGAGGACGTGGCAGAGATCTGGTTAGGCACAGCTCGGCACAGGCCTAGCGGACAGTTCATGCGATATGTGATATCTAGACATTTATACATGATCAACAACAGATCATGGAGCGATATTCAGATGGGTAAGCAATAGTTGTTTGCCAGAAAACTAAGCTCTTGAGAGATCGATGTCCGATAATTTTATGTATATTAAAGCCTCGCAGACACGATAATCCGTTCCGAGTAAAGATTGAAATATAGTCAAATAGATAAACCATACTGTATATAGCCTATGTTATGAATGAATGCGTCAGTCACTTGCTCAGCTTATTGATCTGGACAATCATGTCCGTAAACGCATAATCTGTCTAGTCTAATAACCTTTCACATGGTGCAAAACCAGAAGTTTTGCGACATGGCAAATCTACAACAAATATCCTCATGCGACAATATATCATCTTCCAACCATTCCAAGCGGCCACCATGATGATATTAATACACGTATAGACGTAACTCACTCATATCATAATGGCAGATGGCCACACCTATCCACCACCGGACGATCTCAACAACCAAAATCAAAGTGGACCATTTTATACTCGCGCCAACCCTTCCGACGATAATTCCCAACTTATTGATTTGGAAATAGCCGATGATCTACAACTACGAGCTGATCTTGCGCGATCTCTTGCACCTATAGGAGTTGGTCAAGACGATAACCATCAATTCATAGATGAAGAATTACTTCACAGTTCGCTAGGATATGGATCCGATGAATATGCGCGACTTAGTCTCAGTCTTGCCGCGGAAGGCTTGGATCAAGATCAAGATTCGGGTGATTTAGATGATCTAGACAAGGGAAAAGATTCTCGTGCAAAAGTATCAAAGGCTTGCGATGAGTGTAGGCGGAAAAAGGTAAGATCCTCCAATATTCAAAATAGGACATGGTTGATTTAAGAATGTGATAGGTCAAATGCGATGCACCAGTCGTAGATGGATCAGTCATATGTTCACATTGTAAGAGGCTCAATGTTTCCTGCACGTTTAGTCGTCAACAATTGAAACGTGGACCGAATAAAGGGTATGTCAATCCTACATTGTTCAGATGTAGCAATAACTAATACTTCCTTGGTAGATATATAAAAAGTTTGGCAGATAGATTGAAAGATTTAGAGGAAGCAGCAAAGAAACAGCAGCAAGGTCCGAATATACAGTCGAGTAGTAATACAACCCAGTCACAACATCAGGCGTATTCCAATCCACCAGAAGCCAATAATGATCCGGAATTGTCGGCGTTGACATCGCCCAATTTCTTGTCAAATCATATGCTTCCAACTCATACCAATGGTCAGAAACGATCGTTGGATACGTTTCTCGAAGATGGACATGCTACTATCGAGACACAGCGAGATCGGTCGACTGCATCGGTCAATAATTTCCAGCAATCTCCTAATCGTATAACAGCAGATTTTCAGGATGCAGACAGTATTTTAGCGTCACTTCTAGCGCCATCCGAGACAGGTGTCCCCTCTGCACATGAGAACGATATGAATAACACATTTTCAATATCTTCTCTTGGTCAACAACCTTTTTTCCAACCGCGTTCGGATGTCGGGTCATATTCGCGATATCGAACATCGACAACCGTGAATCAAGATTTGATGATGGAAGAACCACATATATCAGATTGGAATCGTGATGTCGTGGACGAATATTATAGAATGATACACCAGACATTTCCTCTTCTTCCTCACTCTGTTATAAACCTCAAGATAAGGCTCTCAGCTTGCCCTGCTGGCTTGCGTGAAGCTTTTGTTACCATACTCGCGTGCTATATGCGTACATATCCCTACCACGACGCTAAACTTCGCGCCAATCAATCATATGCTGCAAATTTACGAAGAGCTGCAGAGTTAATCGCTGGTTATCCTTTTGACGAGCCTTCGAAACATACTTTTGGGACCAACCTTGTATACCTTCAGACTTTGATACTTATGGCATTGGAATGTGACAATCATGGTCCAGCTACAACAAAAGGCCAGGCCGGTCCTTCTAGAGCAGAATGGCTGGGTAGAGCTGCTGGAGTTGCTGGTCAATTAGGGTATACAGCCGTCCGACCTAAAGATTCATTCCGAAATGGTGATGATGATTCAGATGGAGAAGAAAAACTCGCTCGTCGTGCTTTATGGATTTTGTTTATATTAGACCGATGGCACGCTTCCTCTACTGCTGATTTACTAAAACTACCGGAGAATTCACTACAGTTACTTCCCGAAGATCAAATACTATTAGGTGAATCAACATATCATCTTGCTCGATTATCTTTCATCATCGGTCACCTCTCTTCTATTATAACAACTACAAAAACTCCAGAAACGAACATTATGGCCCCATCTAATCCCGCTTCACATCTTCTCAACCTGACTCTGGTCGGTGAAATTGATCGTTTTCGAGAGTCGGTCGATTCCGTTTGGGGTTCTCTGAATCTTGTTCATCTAAGTTATCACCACGTTCATTTATTGATCAAACGTCTTTCACCAAGCTCACTTCCTACAGATCTCATTGCTCATGCATTGCGGATAGCTACTTTACTCAATCAACGTCATACTCCAATAACACCCCTGAATCATCATTTCGGTGCATTAGCAGGCATGACCTTGTGTGAACTAGTCAATGTGCCTAGGACTAGAAAAGAAGCTATAAAAGGCTTGATCGAGTTGAAAAGAGCACTTGGAGGCGGCAGGGGTCTAGCAGGACATCCTAGTGATTCCGAAGGATGGGATGAAGCTATAAGAAAGATGATCGAAAGTAGATTATCACGCATCGAAGGTGTACAGGAGGGGAGTTACTTGAATCAACCAGACGAGCAATTCGGTTTTGGTGAGGGTATTACACCGATCAACATCAGCGAAGCAGCGCTTGGTCTAAAGGGGAACGTTGCTGCTATAGTAGCTGGTATGGAAAAGAATGGAAAGATGAGGTTTGACGCCACGACTTTGATGAGATATGGATATTTGACTGCATTAGGTCAAGGGATGTTTTTGACATGATTACGTTATGCAGTAATCTTTATTAGTAATGACTTTTTATATATTGTACATATCATTTTAATAGCTGGCAAAACTAAGTTGTCATTGTGGAAGAGTATTAAACCATGTGTATATATTTGTAGAAGATTGTATGGAAATCAAGTACGACCATAGATCTTAGAAAGCACTCCCTCTCGTTCGCTCGGGTTCGTCAAGCTGGGAATCGTATCTTTAGTAGCAGAAGGGGTGATTATCTGCGAATCCGATATGTTGTACTTTTTGGACATCTCTAACTTATAGATGATGAGTTCATAGACTTATTTTTAGAGACCGGTGGGAATAAGTTTTAGTGTAGACTCGTAAATTTACATAATCACTCATTATTGATATAGAATACAGCTACAATTACCACGTACTTGTAGTATAGTTGTCCAATCGACCGTCTAATCGATGATGTGAAATGGTTGTAGAAAATCACGTGAAAATAATGAACTTTAATGAGTGCATTCGCGTTGATGGTGATGATTGAAAGACGACATACCATGACCGATGATAGAACTGCGCTTTTCAATGTCGCATAGCTTTAGAGCATTCCATGACGAATGAACTATACATAGAGTCCATCCGCTATGCCTGCCAGGACTTCGCGCTTCGGTCGAAGCGAGCGCGAGACCTCATTCGAACAGACACCAGAGTACATTGCGTTTATTGACAAACTTCACGAATATCATGCTCGACGAGGGTCAGTCTTTATGTCCGGAGGACGAATTGACTACGTTGCTGAATTCGTATATAGGACACCGTTCGAGCCCGAGCCAAAAGTCGGTTCGCGACACCTCGACCTCCTCCGACTTTACGATCGAGTTATTGGCGAAGGAGGATATGATATGGTATCAAACACGCGAGAAAAACCACTCATGTGGAGAAAGATTGCGGAAGAGTTCATCGGGACGGGACAATATATCGGAGCGCAGGCATTTCAGGTGAAGAGTGTTTATTATAAATTCCTAGCGTGAGTTAGACGTTAATAAATAAATGGGAAAAGGAACTGATGAAGATGAGGACAGCGCGTATGAGATTACGGAGTATTGGCATGAAGTACCGCCTCCGAAAGAGATACTGGAGAGTTTAACGGCAAGAGGAGGTGGGATAAGAGGAAGGACGGTCGAGAGTTTCGATCATCCTGCTCTAAGAGAGTCAATGGCTGGTGGAAGTGGGAACGGAAGTGAGAGTGAGGGAGAAGATGGTGGCTCAGCTATTGCGCGGACTTCGAGAGGCTTACGTCAAGCTCCACCCCAGAGAGTTCTTTTCCAACCTGAGCCAGTACCGGCACGCGCTTCACGATCGGTTTCTGTTGTTCAACAACCGCAATTTCCTGAACAATCGCTGCATGATCGACATAGACCATCTCCATCGCCAGGTCCGCCCGGATTAAATTATCTAGCTTATCCACCCAATGCGACAAATGGAGCAATTACTACTCTTGCAAGTTACGAACCAAGTCAACAATACCCTCTGTCGATGAAACCAGTCAGTACACCCGCGAATAATCCTGAAGCGTTCAGATTGAGAAAAAGACAATTAGAAGAAGCGGCCGCACCGGCGCACGTCAAGAGGTTAAAAGGTATAATGCTGCCTGGAACTGGTTTTATCGGACCGAATATATACGTTCGTGCACAACTTGCTTTACAATCTGGTCTAGCAGATGAACAACGATATGCTCTTCATCATCTAGTAAAGATCTCACATGAAAGAGGTGACAAGTATCGCTTTGATCAGTTTCCTGGACTTGCAGAAGCTTTGATACAGAAGATGTTACATATCGGGGAGTTGTTCTATAATCTAAAAGTCAATGTCTCATATCGTGACGTAAATGATCACAAATCAAGCGTTACCCTGGATGGTATAAATCCAACATCACATGTTTTGGAGAAACTACAAGTTGGTCATTTCAAATTCAATCCCACTTGGGTGCAGGAAGAGTCGTTCTCAGAGGAATTGAATCGAATAATAGAAGCTGGTCTTATACTTCGAAACATGGTCATGTTGAGTGAAAATGCTGCTTATGTCTCCAAGATACCGCTTGTTCGTGATTTTATAATCATGGTGCTAAATATTGATCATGACAGTGTTGTAGAATTACAGTTATACGCATTGGAAATCATGGAACAGTTATGTGTATATTTACGTATCGATTCGACAGATGATTTATATCAAAGCTTACAACGACATCTGGATTCTAGCGATCGCGGCAAGATTGTCGTGGTTTTGAAAACGATAGCGCGACTCGGCATGAATTTCAAAGAGAATAAGAGATTGGAAAATGTACCTCGTAGCATCGTTAGAAATGTTTGTGCATGGCTCTTGTTAGACGATGAAGAACTTCGATCAGCATGTCTTGACTTTCTTTATCAATATACTTCTACAAGCCAGAATGTGGAAATGTTGATACAAATCCTTGATTGTAGATCACTCGCAAGTCAGATAACAAGCTTATTACTTTATGATGCAAAGCAGATTCTTCATAAATCTCGTATGCAACATCAACAAGATTTACGTCAGCAAAGTCCGGCTGTCAATCTGCCAAATGGTAGCACGACTGTAATACCCGAAAAGGTACCTCGTTTAGCAGTTGGTCTTGTAGAACAACTCTTGGGGTATGAAGAGCCTGAAAGAAGCACTCATTGGTATGTTTTATATTCACTTGATAAAATAATAAGATTTTGACAGTATTATAGGCTCAACATGTGTTTCCAAGATGATCCTAATGCAGAAATGACACAAATCGATCTATGGAAATCATACCAGGGCACTTTCCTACCGTATTCCGCTACACATCCTCATCTAATCGCTGGAGACTTTATCAAAAACGTCTCCAACACATTCAAAGGTGCATCGGCCCAAGTCACCGCTCAACAAAAGTTTGTTATTCGTGGAATCAAACCTAGACTCGTTCCTGTAGATTATCGTAAGCGAGAACTCCACCGTTGTCAATGGAGAGGTGATCCAAAAGACAAATCAGACCAGATTCCAGCAGTATTTGCATACGTAGATTCTGACGAATGTGGTCAATTCTTCCCCAACGGATCGACTTTACTAGACCACATCCTCCTCCGTCACCTGGAGATTCCTCGTAAGAAGACCGACGCAGAAGTATCTACCCCGTCTGGCCAATCGGGGAATATCCTACTCGATCTATCGGCAATGTCTGACGTAATACCGAAATGTACATGGTCGACATGTCCTTGTCCTCTCCCCTCAAGCGATTCATCAGATGTAGACCCGAAAGTCTCCTGGGCGATTTTGATCCGACATATCAAAACCCACATGCCACTTCGTGACTCTACCACTTCATCGTCATTGACGAACGAGAAAGAAAAACTCAAGTCCACAGAAGGAAACCATTACTGGCTCAACACGGCCGTGGACGAAACTCTCAAAGACGCGTGTGGAATCCCCCTCGGAGCGGCGCTTTGTCTGAGGAATATCGTACGGGGTTTGACGCACTCGTCTCCCGCGTCTGAATCTAATCACGACGACGACGAGCACGAGAAAGACATCGACGAGGATGGTGACGATAGCGGAGATGAGAATTTCTCAATAAAGACTACAGAAGTTGACGATAGTGGGGATAAGAAAACAAAAGGACGGGGGAAAATAAACGATAGGCGCGTTCAAGGTCTTGTGAGGGATATTTTTGCGCCGTTAAAGGAGAGGCTGTTTTTTGCAATGGGGCATAATTATGTACTAAAGGATTACGTCCTGGAGATAGTGCGGTATTTGGTGGATTGGGATGTAATATAACGAAACATTCACGCGAAATTGATTAAGATGTGATGTGATGAAAGATTCATGCTGAACAGTGCGAAATTGACATGTATGAATGATGGATGGCTATGTGAGTATCGCTATTTGAGCGAATGTTTTCAAAAGGTAACGACAGGAAAAAGTTGAGATACATGAAGTATCATTCTCTCACTGGTTCAATAAGATCTTGAAAAATGTATGGGGAGATGTATTGGGAGTTTTTATTGCTAAGAGCCTATTCTAATACACTATACTCTATCATTCTCTGTTGCCAGCTTGTGGGAGTAATACTTTATCCAGCTGTTCCCGCCAAGGACCTCGCATCTTGTCACTCAGCCGTTCAATCCTTTCTGCTTCGACTTTGAATAATTCGTAAATTTTCTCGGCCGAGGTGCAAAATTCGTCCCACATTGCCACATGACGCTCTCTGAGCAGCGCTTTTTTGATCTCTGCATTCAAAACCTCCTTCAACTTCAGGTATAAACTATCTGAGCTCGGGAATAGCTCTTTGGTTTTACAACGTTGAAGCACAGCATACGCACTCCATCCTCTAAATCTTGCGAGAGCGCCAGACTTGTATTCCTTTATCCCATGTTTCAGGACCAAAATCATATATATAGCGCCTAAGTTATTCATTAGGTCCAAATATATACCAAAGGGTTTTAAGAGTGCCTCGCGCTTCAGACATATAATTTCATGCATAAGATCTTCCGGCTTCTCTATATGGTCGCAGACCGCGCCGAGAAACTCGAGGTATTCTTCCTTATGCCGCCATAAATCTGGTGGCTCTGCGGTCCAGTGATGTTCTGGTGGCTCTGCATTCCGGCGATCTTCCGAATCTTTGATATGACTTATTTTCAAGCTACCCATTGCCTTTGTTTCGCTCGCTTTTGCACTATCGCTTAAATGTGGTATCAAGTTTATGAATCTCGCTGTTAACCATCTTGATGGATCTTTGACAATCTTATCCTCTTCCTTCGCGTCTGAGTCTATGACTTTCTGCAGGGAATTGATAAGCAGTCTCTTATTGCCTTCAGTATTGACTGGTAGCCTAAAAAATGGGGGTCTATACGAATACAGTTTTCCTGTTATATCCCATCTCAGGTTATCGAGTTCTTCTGGAATACCAAGCCGTTGTTCCACATCTTTACCAGTTATATTTTTCAACAGATCCGACTTTTCATAGCGTAAAATTATTTCCTCCAGCGCGTCGTCCGTTTTTACAAACAATCCTTGTCGCTCTTTTTCCCGCTCTGGCTTTTGTGAAAGACCCGCCTTGTGATGGAGTAGGATTAGCGCTATCAGCCATTCTTTCGGTTCTTTCGGGAAATCCTTTTGCATCGATACGAGCTTTGGGTTTGGAAACGGATCCTCGGTAAAATGTAGTAGGTTTAGCACCTTCAACGCTTGTGACAACATCATCCGATAAATACCAATATTAGAGCGGTTGAGAGCATGAACTGGGTTTGAGATACCCATTTCGCAGTACCGATGAGCACTATATACACATAAATAAACGTAACTTTCAATGTGCTCAGCTGCTCCCGTCATGTCAGTACGCTGATAGGTCGATTGAGCACCGGCTTTGTGCAACAGGTCAGGAATATTTGAAGTTCCAAAGCGGGAGGATGCAGCACTAGCTTTGTGAGCGAGGCTGAATTGCATGGGTTTCTGATCACCGTCAACCAAACTCTATTCCCAATCGGAGTACCCCTCCACGGATGAGGTTTGGAACGCTTGGTATAAGATTCCTTCGAAAGCTGTCTTACACGCACAAGACCTGGACTGCGGTTGACAGAGATAAGGAAACGAGGAACTTTACTTTACTCTTGATTTATCAGAGATTTAATTCATGAAATTGTTTGGGGACATCGTTGACGTTCCGAGGTTCGTGGGCTGAAATTTGAGTTGCGTCACAATGACTGCTCGAAGAAGTTTCATAACGGTTCGTCCAAAACGGTTTCTAAATTTAGCAGTCTGAAGCGGGGAAACTCCGACATGGCGTCATCGTGACAGAATAAGGTGTGAACCTAGTCCGCTTTGGGACTCTGAAACTCCGCTTACTTACGAAGCTCGTCAGGGGTTTTCTTGAAATTGCCGCTTTTCAAGGCTAGGATTTGTGTTGGTAGAAACGTACCGTTCAGTTAAAATTTCACGGTAAGCTATTTTTAGATGAAGCTGGCTTGTCAAAGTCTGAGTGCGCTCCTCTCCCCACATTCCAGCCTGACGACATGTGAGAGGTTATATTCGAACGGACAGGCGCCCCTTGTTATTTTTATTCGCTGATTACTATCGTTACAAAATGTCCAAGCAAAATGACCGCATCAATTTGGTTCATGGAAAATATTTACCTGCAGAAGCTCTTGTCAAAGATGATGAAATAGCTAGGGAAAAGCAAAGAATTGGGGCTGGTATCCCAAATCCCAATCGGTCGTTGGCCGATCGGGAATTTGATCAGAGGATGAGTGGCTTTCTAGTCACTTCTGTATACACGTGGCTTTCTCGCATTCTTCCTATTTTTTGGTGTACCAATCATGATGACCTTATACACCAAGCCTGTAAAACAAGCATCCCGCACTTCGATGCTTTTCTTCTTGTCTATGTTCTTGCTGCTAGGGATCGATGTATTGCCCTTCGCAATCGTCTTGGTATTCAAGATGTTCTGACCGCACTTTCTCTTTCGATGCTAGTCGAGACGGTCACAAATATGAATATACTTTACACAAGAATGAGGGTCCATCCGATACGCCAAATGGACTATAATGATCAAAACCTAATTTTGCTCTTGTCTTCGTCTTGTTTCGAAAGAATCTTAGACCTAGCCATTGATGACACTGAAAATGGAACGACCATGACGTTGTCGAGCGAAGCAGAATCCCACAAAGACCAAGAAGATCCTAATGCGGGAAAATCCACGACAGAGACTCGCAAAACAGATTCAAGCAAATTGAAGTTCAAGAAGAGGTTGAGCGGAGAAGATACGGAAAAGAAGCTAGCATTGTTTTTCACGGACTTGTCAACAAACAAACAGTGTGTGGACCGCAGTTCTGCAAGTTCCATGCTGGCCTGGGTCAATTCAAGTAGCCGCTGGCTGCTAGGTAATTTCAAGCAAGATGGAAATCAGTTGTTAGAATTCTACTTTAATGCTGTCCCGACCGATATATGGTTGTTTGACAAAGATTGCCTCGAGCTTTTCGGCCTAATTTTAGCCGGAATTGATCTATTGTCCATCTTACCTTGGAGGATCATCAGGCGAGTCGAAGAACTTGATCAAGATCTGAGTCACAACCGGAAACTCCCTGCTATTATTCGTTCTAGGTTGAATTTGAGGGCGTTGTATATCAATATGCTCATACGCGAGGGGGCTTTGGAGATTGCGAATGTATACGCAAAATTTGAGAAGTTCTTTCCTCCCATTCCAGATCCAGTCAAACAAAAGGAGGCACAGGTCCCAGCAACGGAATACGACATGAGTATTGAGAAGGCAGAATATCATATCACATTCGAAAATATATGGGCCAAAAAATCGGAGCTAGTTACACAGCGTGGTATTGAAAGGGCTAGAAAGAAATTCCGGGAGGAAGCGCCAAGGATTACAGAAAGGTATAAAGGGTATGAATATCGTCTGGCGGAATTGAGGGCAAGGGAAAGGCCATCGAGGATCCCAGCGACAATAAAACGACATCCGGCAACTTGATTTCGCAGACTAGCCTGCCTCCAGCAACATCCAATATTCCGAATTTCATACACATTCCGACATCCTTGCACAGCTAAACATAGCGCGTAGAGTGCAGAATATTACGGATGAGTCTTATACCATCATACAATCTGTCACGATTTGACGATATTATGAAGATAGGCGTTATGATGTTTTATATACAATGGGAACTCGGAAACTCAACTGACGATTGGAAACAAATATAATTCCAACTCATAGTCTATACTATAACAACTGTACCTAACCAAGAACGTATGCTATTTTGTAACGAATTATAACGTGAGCTTTTCTAGACTTGACCTCGTTGCAATCGTGTGATTCAGTCATATCCTTCTTTTGAGCATGTGAATCGGTGTCTGAAGTTCATAATGGTGGTCCGAGCCGCTTTATCTCTGCCGTGATGTGATACACGAACTATTTCATATCCAACCACCCGTTGACGAGGAATTGTCTATTAAGTAACGCTTTTGTTTACAGTATATATAGTCTATCATTCAAGCTATTATCAAGAATTACAATCATTCGTTATGATGCGAGTAGTTATACACATTTTCTATTTTTCTGACATGCTATATAGTATGATATGATATGTAATCTTACAGGATCTTGAAAAACCATAGTCAACATTATCCCTATCGGTAGTAAGTATGAGGTTCAAGTGGGGTTAAAGTGGAATAGAAGATTTCTATAAGATTAACCTATGAACAGACAAGGGACAGTGAGACCTCAGTAAATAGTTGAAAATGAGCTAGAGTATTGGCTGATCGCATACCATTGCTGAACACCTTGTATATCACAACGGAAGCGCAGAAAGATCATCCGTTGGCTAAAGTCATTTTTTGAGGTACTGGACATTCAGGCGTGATCAATAAACATCATCGTTACGGAAACCCTTCTGCATTGGTCCCATGGAGAATTGAAGGTCGTAAAAACGTCGACTATAGATCTTGCGCATCAATTGAAATGACGACTTCCCTTAGTTACCTACTCAACACTTCTACTAATTTCAGCGTGGGCCGGCCAGACTTGCTTCATTTTCCTTGCGCTCAAGATTGAGTACGAGTTTGTTTTTCGTTATGTCGTGTCCATGCTCGCGGGCTTTCCGTAAAGTCTTGCAAGAGTAACTATTGCGACCACTATCTCGATCCTCTCGGTTTGAAGCGAGGAATTACGTCTTCCTAACTTGTTCATCGATCCCTGAGTACTTTGATTCATCCTCGTGAACGTTGCTGTGAACATCATTGATGTTCGCACCTATGGCAAGAAGTCTGCTTTGCCATCAGAAATGAGAATCTTATCGTTTGATATCTGGTAATAGTATGGAAGTCAGGTTCTCGTATCAATCAAATGGCATGACTCCTTCAGTTATTGACAATTTACGCTTAAATAGTCTCTAAATAATGTCAATAAGAAAACATGTCTATCACATTGCTTCAGGAACATCGATCGCTTCGCTATCCGTAATCCTTCTACGCTTTCCGAGAAATCAACAATATGCCGTGATACGGTCGCTAGCTTCGAAACAATAACCCCCTTCGTAGCATTTGTACATACTTCTTCATTTCTGCACAAGAGAGTAAAACACGCGTTGATAGTCTCAGATCTGTGTTATTGATACTAAACATACTGAAACAATAAACTATGGGGTTAGAGCCTGAGATTCAACTACTCCCTACTTTGATAGACGTTGATCCCTGATCGGTTTCTGATTTTGTTCCCAGTGGAATAATTGCACCTATTGTTAGAATCTGTTTATATCTACCAATGTATCAAACTTACAAGTCGTTGCTGGAACACGGTTCGTGATCGTTTTCTTGCAATTTACACAACTATCGGTTGCAATCCACCACAATCTTATTTGGTGTGAGGTAATCTCATACCGGACCACTTCTCGTCGTTAGCAAACCGTACTGGATCTTAACTCATGCTTCATCAAATGGCGGGAAGATTAACACTTGTCAAGAAATCGTCAATCTTGTCTAAGTATATATACTCTATAGCTGCACCACAGCAGGATCTAATCAAATTCCATCTTTCCATCCACATAAAGACAATCTGGAAGTTTCCTTTGAAGAAGCTAGTGAGTACCCTATAAAGCTGAAATATTTGTAGATCGTGATATTACAATTCCACTAGCATGACGTACATTCATGATATAAAAGAATCTATTCATACGCCTTTATGAAGAAAACTCAAATTTACTCTTTATATACTAACAAGCGTCCCGGAAAAGAGTAGAACGCAAGCTGTTGTTGGAATCGGGCGATCAATAGCATGAGTGGACGCAAGGAACTTCGATGATTTAATTCTGTTGCACAGGATTCTGTATATTCGATCTTGAGCTCCTGACCTCGCTCGCAAAAGTTTGACATATATCAACTCCCTAGCACAAGTCTAGGCACCTTTAGTTACTGACGAAGAACTTTGGCCACAGAATATGACTCTGCTGCATCAAACATACCACGTCATAAAATCAGTGGACACGTTTAGAAATTTTGAGCTTTTCGTTCGTAACAAGAACAGTGAATTCAGGCATAGCTCTCGAATAAAGCTCGTTGCGTCAGTGCTGGAAATGATCAATATCGATGCATTTTTGTAAGACAACCTTTGACATGACATCTCTGTGCCAGTTCCTGCTTGGAAATCATATCAAGGTGATATTCAAAACGAATATGAACGCAATACGCAACTTACGCAGCAAATTGAACAAAAAAGTAGGACAACGATTGGGACATAAACGTCATACTTATCATTGTGGATTGTGAATCGGAACAAGAAAATTGACTACAAATGCTTACACAAATGGAAATTCGTCAATTCAAATAAGGCATGGCATCATTAATCTCTGAGTTTTTCATCCTTGGTCTTCCTCACCACTTTCATTTATATCGCGTGGAAACATCGGAACCGGAATGGCATGTATCTGCGCTCTCTCGGCTTTTACAAACCCCTGCTTTCTTTCTTCCGCGGTGAAAAGAAGCGCCTATGAAAGGTGTTGCAAGAGGTACGCACACCAAGACCTATACGGAAGTTTCGTAATTTTTCGACATTCTTGCCAGATACATTGAAGAGTAGATGGTTCCTTCATGGCCAAGTCAATAGTTTTGTGCACCAGTTCCTCTCTTCCACCTTTATAAAAGATTAATTCACGCATTCTTTAAAGCCAGCCGATGACACCCATTTTCGGAAGATGACGGCCGTAGCACTCGGCGTAGGGTAAAGTTGCTGGTCTACATCTTGCACATTTGTTATGTTTATACAGGCCGTTCTTTTGCCATTTGCTCTCAGGTTCGGCTCTTTGCCTGGTTCCAGCATGCCGGAAAGGTAAATAGCACCTTCATTTGCTGTATTGCGGAGCTTCTGAGAGTTTGTCTTGGGAATGAGCGTACCGAGCACGATCAGTATGTCGAATAGTGACTGCTGCGAATGCGGTCCTGGAAACGCGATGTAGAGAAAATCGAAAAACCCTTCCAACTCAGCGAGTTTTTCATAAATATCGTTCCAACCACGCGGAATGTCCAGTTCTGTGACGGAGTTCTCCAGCTCTTCTCGAGCATTCTCAGATAGCACTGGAAGACTTTCAGAATTCACGCACTCGTAATGTTGGCGAAAATTTTCGAAGTAGCGCACAAGTAGGTTTTCGCCCGATTCAATAGATTCTCCAGTCGGCTGTGGTTTATTGACCTCTTCTATACGCTTCATATAATCGCGACGGGTAAAGTCACAACTAACGAATGCCAATAATTCTGAAACTTCTGACGCATTTTTGGAAGTGAAAGACTTCTTAGCTTTGGGGTATTTTAGTGAGCCTTTAATTTTATGAAAGGCCAACTGCGTTATGAAGAGAGTTTGCTTTGCATCTTCGACTTTGTTATGCAACGCGCTGTGCCATCTCGATTTGAGAGCCTGAGCCTCCTTCAGTACATCTTTCTTATACTGGCCCCAATTTTGGTCGAGACCATCCTCGTAGAAACGTGTTTCCCAATACTTGTGGCTATTCGCACTCGACATGCCGTCCGTATGCGACATGTAGGGCCAGGCACCTAGATCTCTTGATATGGTGCTAAGGATGCTGATGATAAAGCTGCTGATATAATGACTTTACTAATAATAGAATTGACGATAAAAGTTATGGTCGAATGAGGATGGAGTTGTCAGAATTTGGGAGGGAATTAGCCTTGGATTTATAGCCCCGACGAGTTCCATGTTTGACAAGCGAATGGAATCAAAGTCGATACTAGAATCAGGTAACTTTCTCCATCATTACATCATGTGGATCAACACCTGAGCTGAATCCTACTGCGGGAGGATTAAAAGCTTGACAGTCAAAATTCTTCCGCAACTTTAGTTGGAAGAAGGCCTGTCAAATCCTTCGCAAACTCTAATATCTCGAATTCCTGCGATGCGCTGCCAAGGAACTCTAATATCTTGAAATCCTCCTACGTCCTCTTTTGATGAGACCAAAGGAGCCGTCCCGAGACGACCAAATATCGCGAAATTATGATGTTTTATTGAGACATGATTTAGGAATCATAATTGGGCTCTCAATATGGGTAATTTCACAGTGCAAGCTGCCAGATAGTTTGTTTCGTCAAAGCAAAGCCGTAGATCAATGTTTTTCCATCGCATGACCACGTGTTTTCCTATCGTCCTATTTCGACGTGTCTCATTCCTGTATTAACAAGGTGATTTACCTAATCGTCGTCATATGGGTGTTACAGGTCTCTGGACCATTGTCCAACCCTGTGCACGACCCATCAAACTCGAGACGCTAAATCGCAAGCGTCTCGCGGTCGATGCATCGATATGGATCTACCAATTCCTAAAAGCGGTCCGAGATAAAGAAGGAGATGCACTACGCAACAGCCACGTCGTCGGTTTCTTCCGCCGAATATGTAAGCTGTTATTCGTTGGGATACTTCCAGTATTTGTGTTCGATGGAGGTGCACCCGCACTGAAGAAGCAGACTGTCAATGCTCGACGACAAAGAAGGGAAGGGAGGAGAGAAGATGCGGTGCGCACTGCTGGGAAATTACTGGCTTTACAGATGGGACGGTTAGCCGAGGAAGAGGAGGAGAAGCGGAGAAGACAAAAGCTCAGACCAGCGGAGGAAGAAGAGGTTGTTAATATGGAGAATGTGACTTATGTTGATGAGCTGGGAATGAGTAATGCAGAGAAACAACAGAACAGACAGCAGGACAAGAGGTTCAAAAAGAAAGATCAATATCATTTGCCAGAGCTAGACGCTAGTATGGCTGAGATGGGAGGTGCTAACGATCCGAGGATAATGAATTTGGATGAATTAGAAGCATATGCAAGACAATTTGATACGGGAGAAGATATCAATGTATATGACTTTGCAAAGATTGATTTTGACAGTCCTTTTTTTACAAGTCTTCCGGCAAGTGATCGATATAATATATTAAATGCAGCGAGGTTGAGGAGTAGGTTACGTATGGGATATAGTAAAGATCAACTGGATACTATGTTTCCAAACAGAATGGAGTTTTCAAAATTTCAAATCGATCGGGTCACAGAACGTAATGAGCTTACACAAAGGTTGATGAATATAAATGGTATGACTGATGATGGTCTCTGGGGAGTCAATGGGAATGGAAGAGTGGCTGGAGAAAAGGGAAGAGAATATGTCTTGGTCAGAAACGAAGGGGTAGAAGGTGGTTGGGCTTTGGGAGTTGTTAGTAATAGAGATGAAGGACAACGAGAGAAGCCTATCGATGTCGAGAAGCTTGCAGAAAAGGCAGATATCAAAGACGAAGAAGAAATGAGTGAATCCGAGGACGATTTCGAAGACGTTCCAGTCGAGGGATTAAATCGGCTGCCGAAAACATTTGTACCAAAAATAGCACAGCCAGGGTCAGATATTGGAAAGAGAAGAAAAGCCTTGTACAAATCTCGACGGCGTAAAAGGTCAAATCGAATACCGAAACTCACAACGGCTAATACTGATCCAGAGTCGCTATTCGTTACAAACGACAAGACTGATGATGTTAATGAAGAGAGTGATGTCGATGAAGACGAGGAGGATGATGATATGCAGGAATTCGAAGATGAAGAAGAGGAATTAAGTCGCGCCATCGCCTTGTCTTTGCAACCTGAAGATAATGATCTATTCGGGAATGATCAGGAAGAAGAAAGCCCATCGAGTCGTGACATGAATATGGGAGCTTTAGGTGTCTTTCAACAGAAAAAGGTTGAAGATGGGCCTTCTTTCAAGGATAGTAAAGGTAGCTCTGCTATAGCGATAGCGCGTACAGCAAACGCTCGAGCTGCAAGAGCGCCAAATACAAGCATTTTCCAAGCGGAGAGTGATAGTGAGAATGAAGAGAATAAAGAAGTTGAAAGTGAAATAAAAGTGTCACACGAAAACAAGACACGCAAGACAAATGGAGCAGATGCGGCAAAGGCAGCGAGAATAAAAGATCTTGTCAAGGAGACTGCCCCAGTCAGAACGCCGTCCACAAATCCCTTGCCATTTGAGCGTCTAGATCTAGGCAGTTCATTATTCAGTCGGAAGAAGATTGACGAAATGCATGAGAAGCAAGCAGGAGGATTTGAAAAGTCAACGGATAAAAAGGAAGATGCCCAACCTTTGCCGCCATGGTTTGCCGGTGATATTGATGCTGATTTAAAGGCGCAAAATGCCATTGAGCATGCTGATAGACAAAAAGTAAAAGAATTTCAAGATCAACAACGATTTGAATTTACACGTCCAAGCGTTTTGCGAAGAGGATTCTCGAGTGAGGTTATCGATATAGATGCACCAGTATCGCAAGGAGCTCCGGAGCCTGTTCTTATAATCGATGAAGAAGATGCTAAGGAAGATACTGGAATTAGAGAGCCAGCGCCAATCGTGATTGATGACAATGATGTGGGTGATACCAGTCCAATGATAGGTCAAAATAGCAATTTTGAAACTAAAGAGCATCCTACGATGGGCGACCTGGCTGAGGAGGTGCGGATTAGTCCGCCATCTGCATCCGTTTCACAACAGAGATCTCCAGTGCCAGTCAGACGTCAATCTCCAAGCGAAACAGTAAATAAGACAGGCAGGGTTACCAACAATACAAGTATAGCGGAAATTCAGGATAAAGACGAGATTGTAGATTGGTCTGCCAGCGAGGAGGAAATTGAGACGATAAAGGAAAAGACAATAGCCGACCAAGAAGAAGAAAAAGATAAAGATGACATACCAACAACCCAAATAGGTCAAGTGATAGAGCCCGTCAAGTCTAAGTCCCCCTCGCCTGAATTTGAAGAAGTGAACATTCCTGCCAAACCCGATCGAACAGAAGAAAGTCGAAAGGTTCTAGAAGCACAGATCGCTGCGGTAGACCAATCTACAAAGCATACAACGGGTTTGGCAGATCAATACGCGGTACCCAGTAACACAAACGAAGCTGATGAAGAATTTGCTGGAGCGCTGTCTGATTCTGACGATGAAGAACTTATGCATCAACTTGAAGCAGAAGCACAGGAACATGCTCGTTTCGCTGCAGAATTGAATCAAAAATCTCAACATCAAAACATGCTCGATTACGAAAAAGAATTGAAACAACTTCGATCACAACAAAAGCGAGATCGACGAGATGCTGATGAAGTGACACAAACCATGATAACAGAATGTCAGCAACTATTACGCCTATTTGGACTCCCATTCATTACTGCACCAATGGAAGCAGAAGCTCAATGTGCAGAACTTGTTCAACTAGGTCTCGTAGATGGTATAGTCACCGATGACAGCGATTGTTTTCTATTTGGCGGCACTCGTATCTATAAAAACATGTTCAACCAAGCTAAATTCGTAGAATGCTATCTCATTTCCGATCTCGAGAAGGAATTCGACTTGACTCGTCAGAAATTGATATCTCTAGCTCAACTCCTCGGCTCAGATTACGCCGAAGGTCTAAAAGGTGTCGGTCCAGTGACTGCTCTCGAAATCTTGTCTGAATTCGGTGACTTGTCATCATTCAATGAATGGTGGACAGGTGTTCAACAAGGTAGAATAACAAAACAAACAGACCAGCCTGTTCCCTTTCGACGTAAATTCCGCAAAACAAATGCTACAAAACTGTTTCTTCCCCCGACGTTTCCTGATCCGCGAGTCGAAATGGCATACCTCAAACCAGAAGTCGATTCAGACGCATCGCAGTTTCAATGGGGTGTTCCTGACCTGAGTGCCTTGAGAGAGTTTCTTATGCAGACGATAGGATGGGGTCCAGCTAGAACAGATGAGATTTTGGTCCCTGTGATAAGAGATATGAACAGGAGACAGGATGAGGGTACACAGAGTAATATCACAAGGTTTCTGGCAGGGAATAACACAGTCGGACTCGGTGCTGGATCGAAAGAGTATGCGCCGAGGGTAAAGGCTGGAGAGGGAAGTAAGAGACTGGGAGGAGCATTGGGACGAATGGCGGATAAAGCTAAGAGGAGGAGAGAAGGAGGCATAGATGAGACTTATGATGGCACTGATGAAGTTGAGACTGAACAGAGAGAGGTGAAAAAGGGAAAATCAAAAAAGAGAAAGTCAACCGGTGCAGACGACGATGGAAATGATGTTAACGAGAATAATGATGACGACGGTTATGAGGGTAGTGACCAAGCACAGAGTAAAAAGAAACGAAAACAACCATCAACAGCTACTAAGAAGAGTAAGAAACGAAAAGTTGCTAATTCTGACAATGAGTCAGAAGAAGAACATGAATTAGAGTAATGGATTGGCATAATGTACAAAATAATATACAGTATATAAATCAGTCAATCAAACCAATAACTCACGCTAAAACTAACTTCCAAACTCTCTACATAATGCCACCATCCGACGGGGATATACAACGCCTCGCCTTGTTCCAGAATCGTTTCTACAAAATCTGCATCCTTGAATTTTGGAAACTCTTTCATAAACGTCTCTTTCTCCCTCTCACTCCCTTTCGCCTTTCCCTCGAATAACAATTTATATTCCTTGAGGTCTATTTTGGAAGTATTATCCAGCGTCCAACCGCCTTCCTCAGCTTCTGTTCTTGGATACAGCTTCTCTGTCTGTGTCGGGCTGTAAAGACGGATATATTTCCGTCCGACGACCTGGCAGAGGATATTATGATATGGATCCGTGTGTAATGGGGAGATTGTCCGCGCTGGACCGAGCCATGCATTTCTCACGGGATGGTCTAGTGACGAAGATGAAGAAAGAGGGAGGTGAGCGAAACACAAGTCTGGGATTTCTAGATGTTGAGATAACGAGGGGATTTGCGAAAGTAGGTCGTGTTGAGCGAGGTATCCTATTTCGTCATTTTGATTCAAGAGGTGGGTGTGGAGGAATTCTTTAAACGGCATGATGCGTTGTGTCCAGGACGAGTCGGTGTAGCTCCTTCCAAGCTCTATAGGAACGAGACGGGTTCCGTAGAGGGTTTGGTAGAAGAGGAGAGAGGGGTTGGACCAGATGTTGGCATTGGGAAGAGAGTGGATGGAAAGAGGAGAGGGGAATTTGATGGGTTGATAGGAGGGTTGGGTGTTGAGATGGGATTGGAAGGAGAAGAGAGAGATGGATGGTAAGGTTGGGATGGTATTGGTAGATGCAAGGGAAATGTATGATTTTGGATATGCTTGTGGCATTTTAGATAGTTCATTACGATACTTTGGACATGAATCCATCCATGTTTGGAGACATGTGAAGATGCGATCTATTAGAGAACGACGACCAGGTGCGCCAGTGAGGATGGTTAACATGTCGAGGTCATGTATGATCTTTTCAAGCGCAAGTTGTTGGTTTCCTTCAGATACTCCATTGACGAGAGACTTTTCCTTTGGAACGCCATCACAATCTCTTTTTGTGCCCAACTGTACTGTATCGTCAGATTGAGCATGGGTTGAAAGATGATTTTTCAGCTTCCATAACGATGATTCTTCATATAAGCGTCGCCAGCATTCTGGAACATCCCGAAAAGGTATTACAGTAATCTTTTCATCAGCCAATTCTAGACATACTTGAGGCCTTTTGTGGAGGATTTGTAACACTGCCCCTCCGCATAAATGTATCGCATCATTATCATCAGGTTCTTGGTTCAGATCAACATCTAGTAGTTCTATTATGGCCTCAGCACAGTCTGGATCCATCTTCGTCCTACATGACTGACTTTTGTATCAGCCATCAATGCCTTGAATATTTGTAATTAGTTGACTGCCGTGCTGCGTTGAAGGCGGAGGGAGCATCAGAAAATATTTCTTCCACTTGGTAAGGATTAATTTTTTTTCGGCAGACCCCATCCTTTCTTCACTTCATAGTCTAGAATAGATATTATACAAATAGAATGTCTATAGATCAGCCGGAACGTATATTAAACAAACGAGCATGGAACAATCTCTCCACTCCACTATCAGAATGGCTTTTAGATGCTGTAGGAAGTATGGGCTTCCAACAAATGACGCCCGTCCAAACCAGCACAATTCCACTATTCATGAAGAATAAAGATGTAGTCGTCGAAGCCGTGACTGGAAGTGGCAAGACTCTGGCATTTCTCATTCCCGTGGTTGAGAAACTATTACGTGTAGAAGAACCGATAAAAAAGAACCATATAGGAGCGATTATCGTATCTCCGACTCGAGAATTGGCTTCTCAGATTTATTCCGTTTTGAATGCGTTACTTGCTTCTCATGCCCCTTCTGCTGCTCATATAGAGGCTGGTCATGCCGAATCTATGGATGTTGACGAAGAGGAAGAAGCAGAAAGACGTATGGCGCGAAAGTCAGTGGCGCCAAAAGTCGTCGCGCAACTTTTACTGGGAGGAAATGTATCTCCCACACAGGACTTATCAAAGTTTCTGGAGAGGTCGCCGAATCTTATCATTGCTACTCCTGGTCGTTTACTTGAACTACTATCCTCACAATTTGTTTACTGTACTCAATCATCATTTGAAGTCTTGGTTTTGGACGAAGCAGATCGATTATTAGATTTAGGTTTTATGGATACATTAAGTAAGATACTAACTAGACTTCCCAAGCAGAGAAGAACAGGTTTGTTCTCTGCTAGTATGTCTGAAGCCTTGGATCAATTAATCCGAGTTGGTCTACGAAATCCCGTCAAGATAGCAGTACGTGTAAAGTCTGCTTCTGGATCTATGGACAAGAAAACTCCTGCTTCACTACAACTATCATATTTTACATGTCTACCGTCTCAAAAGATTCCTGCTGTATTCCATCTCCTCCAATCTCTCGATCCTCAACCTTTACGAACAGTATGTTATTTATCAACATGTGCTGCAGTCGATTACTTTAGTCAAATCCTGCCATCAGTCCTTCCTGAACCGTATTCTCTAATCTCGTTGCATGGAAAACATCCTGCTACGGTACGGTCAAAGAACTTTACCAACTTTACCACTTCCATCTCTCCAACTATTCTTCTAGCAACAGACGTCGCCGCAAGAGGTTTAGATATCCCCCTTGTCGACCTTGTCATCCAAATCGACCCTCCTTCCGATCCTAAAACATTCGTCCACAGATGCGGTCGAGCAGCTCGAGCGGGTCGAAAAGGTTTGGCTGTGGTGTTACTAAGCCCCGGGACCGAAGAGTCATATGTAGAATTCCTCTCTCTCCGCGGAACTCCAGTGACGTATCTCGACATCCCCTCTCTTCCTCTCCCGTCTCACCCTTCTCAATCCACAGTATCCCTACCTTCCCTCGCGGAGAATCTATCCACTTCCCTCCGCTCTCAACTCCTCTCCGACCGCTCTCTTCACGACCTCTCTCAAAAAGCATTTGTATCCTGGGTCCGTTCTTACACTAAACACACTCTAACCTCCATCTTTAAAATCTCCGATATCAACTGGACAGACACGGCCTATGCATGGGGCTTGCTCCGCCTTCCAAAAATGCCTGAAGTGTCTAAACTCCCTTCTTCATCTCAAGTCGACAGGACTCTAGGTCTAAACATCGACGTGCGCGAGGTCAAATACAAAGACAAAGTCCGAGAAAAAGCCCGACTCGAAGCGTTGTCGTCGTTCACGCCAAACAGACCAGTAGACGAGAAAAAAGCAGACCTGGGAGAAAAAGTCGACAAGAGAAAGGAAAAGGCATGGTCGGTCAAAAAGGATATCAAGCGGAATAGAGAAGAAAGGAGGGAGAAGAGAGTCGAGAAGAGAAAGGTGGAAAAGAGGATGAAAATGACGGATGAGGAGAGAATGGATGAGGATAGATTGGAGGAAATGGTCGGTCAAGTTAGGAAGAAGAATCTAGAGTCGTATGTTACTGATAGTCTACAAAATGATGGCAAAGAGGGTGCTAGTAATACCAAGATTGGTAATGATCATGAATGGGAGGGTTTTGAGGATTAATTATACTATATTTTACGAGACAATCTATTTCATAATGAAGGTGAAAATAGTTGTATATTCAATCAATAAGTAATCTTACTTGATACAAAACATGTACATATTATACTGTAGTGATATTATAAGAGTGTTATTTACATGGCAAGTCCCGAAACACCTTTTTAAATATATCCTTACTTTTATACAAATTAATCAGTCTCAACCTCTCATTATCTAAATGAGCAGAATCACTAGCTTGACCACAAGGTAAATGTGCAGCTGGAGCGTTGAATTCTAATTCCAAGAAACGGATTGCAGGTATAGAGCCTCCTTCACGAATATATAATGGTTTTTGTTTCTTGGGAATTTTGACATTGACAGGTAGTGAAGACGATGGCTGTGATGGTCCTTCTTGCTTAGAGAGACTTGGTCCACGGATGAAATCCTGACCATGCAAAGTCTTATTCGAGGACGCCAATGTTCCATCATTGTCTTTATCTCCAATTTCTGCATGATTCACATCAGATTCAAATTCATCTATAGCAGTCTCCACACTTTGTCTCGCCAGCATATTCGATGTCGTAGGTGATGGTCTTGACATGCTTTCCTTTCTATTATGTTCAGGTATTGGAAGCTGTGGCTTTGACAATCGGCGAGATTTCTCATTCTTCATTTCCCAAACTTCAATCACTGCTTCCTCCAAAGTTTCAAAGATTTTGTTAGTCACGTCACCTAACCAAGGTTCTGCCATGTGGTCAATCGAGACGGTAAGTTTATTAGCAGACTCCAACTTTTCAAACTCAGAGTGTAGATGTTCTGTTAGCATCTTACTAATCTCGTCTGCTGTTTGATTAGGTACCAGGCGTAGGGACAAGGCTACCTTTGCTGAACGTGGTATGATTGTTGCATTCTCCGAGCTTGATGTTTGAAATTTATGTATTGTCAATGATGGATCTCTCCATCTGCGTATCAGTGAACGACAAAGTTCTTCACTGTCCCCAAGTGTAGGATTACAATCAATCAACGCATTAGTAATATCGATATAAAGATCTTTCTCCTCTTTGTTTATAGGTGGTATTGAATCATAAAAGCCGGGCAGTTTCACTTGACCACTCTTGCCTGTCAATGTTGACAATAGCATAACAAGATCTTTTAGAGATTCATCAAGACTTGCACTACCATCGACACCGGAGTGAAGATCAGGATGTACACTCTCAATTTGAACAGACGCGTGTATTACGCCACGAAGACCATAAGTTAGACAAGGTAATCTATCATCTAACCAATAACTATTGGCCAAAAGTATCCAATCAATATGTCCAATAAGATCCTTGTGCTTCTTGACTGCTTTTGCAAATCCTCTAGATCCGCATTCTTCCTCACCTTCGATTAAAAAGACGACATCGGCGGCTAAAGTTTGATTGGCCATAAGTTCGGCACATGCAAAGATTGCGGCAATTACTGGACCTTTATTGTCTGATATACCTCTTCCATATAAGTAGCCATTGATCCCTTCCATTGTAAATGGATCTGTGCCCCAACTGCATCGCTCATTCTCGGCGGCAACGACGTCATAATGTCCATAGAACAAAATCTTCTTTCCACAAGCGGCATTCACAGAATTACCTCGAAATTTAGCATATACAATAGGATTATTCGCATTTTCAGTAGGGAGCATCTCGGTCATGGCACCTAAATTCTTAAGCATAGAACGGAGATAAGATGCACCACGTCGACAATCCCCTTGAAAACGAGCATCTGAAGATACAGTCTTGTAAGATATAAAACTACGCAACACCTCAATCATTTGTTCTATGATAAACGTTAGTATACTGGAGAGAAAGAAGTCAGATTGATCACTTGCCATTCGTCGTTTTTCGTAACGAGTCTGGCATCACTTTTGCATCCGAAACCTCCCAAACGGCGAGCGTATCATCATTACCCCCTGTTATCATAATAGTTCGATCATTATACCGAGTCACTGCCGATGACAAAACTTGACCTTGGTGCGCTTGGAAGCGACTCAGCATCTGATACTGGCGATTGAATTTCTATTATTGTCAGCATGAATTATGCACTCGACACATCAGACTCATTTAACTGACCCTAACATATCCGGTAACTGAAGCACTAAAAAGAAAACCGCCAGCACTACAAACTGACATGACATGATCACGATGTGGTTTCAGACTCCGCACCATTTGACGCGTCTCTAAATCCCAAATATTAATCTCACCAAAGCTTCTCCCAGCGTATAAAAAGTTTCCATCTCTTGCTAAACAAAGAATTGATTGACCTTCCTCACGCTCATCACCCAGGCTGAATAGTTTTAGCGCCTGATGAAGCATTACCCACCTCCCATACATTGATGTATCCATCACCTCCACCTGTGATAAGTACTTCTCTATTCGTAAAAGCAGAAAAAGTATCGTTTTCAAGAAGCATACAGTAAACGTAACCATAATGCGCAAAATGTAATATGTTTTCTTCCGGAATCGATAGTTCATTTTCACATCTTGGTTTGTTGGTCGATATTTGGGGCGGTCTCGTTGCAGGAACACTTGTTCCACGTGGACCGGGTCGATCATAGAAACTCTGATGTCGACTGAGTGGAGGTGCAGGTTTGGTCGTTCGGTCGTGTTCTAAAGTGCGTGTGCTAGTGCTCAAATCCAGCCACTGAATACCAGTGTTTTGTAGACCAAGATATAGCGTCTGAAGACCTGTTGAATAACCTAGACAAAAGATATCTCCAACGTCATATGTAGAAGTTATACAGAATTTCTGCAGATACGTCGGCACCTCTCGGACCTGGACTGTTCGGTCTCCACCAGCAGAGAACAACAACCCATTGTCTTTTGAGAGCAGCAGAACAAGTACAGCACCTTTGTGAGCCTTGATCTTCGTGATCTGCTGAAATGTTTCTAGGGAATAAACTAGGATTTCCCCTTTTTGTGTCCCAGCATAGATTCTGCCTGCACCAGCTGCTACCACAAGGATTGACCTGTCATGTCGACATCGATGTAGGAGTTTCGACTTTCCACTTTCACCTTTCAGATCTTTGTCATTGATCTCTAATTTTCGCTCGTTTCCATTTGTCGACGAAGCATTTATTTTGGAAGGTGTAGTAGGGTAGACATGATCACAAACTGCAAAAGGTGTTAGTAGACCATACTTGTAGTACATGTGTATAAGTGCGCAGTATTTCAGGTCCCCTGCTTTCTGGATATCCTAATGAACGGAATACTTACAGGTATTGGGGCTGAATAACAGATCTGTTGATGATTGTGGTTCTGACCTTGGAAAGTCATCGATTACCTTCTTGACAAACAAATCAGGGCTTATGATGCCACAATTCATTGTTGTACATCAGACGAAAGAAAGGTTGCATGGTTGTCTATCGATGTGTCGTGTTATGGTCCCCTGTAAACATTCCGGAAAGAAAAATTGGCAACCACGTCATTAAAGAAGGTTATCACGAAATTTGAAAAGTGTCAATCCAGCTAGCGATCTGCCAAAACGCCCGAGCTTTCTGATTATCATGCAGTTGTGGACGAAGAGATTCTACGGCATTACAGCGATGCCGAGGACTCGATAGAGATGCAATTACTAATCAGAGTTACAACACATCATAATGAGGATACAGAAAAACACAACGATATTACAGATCACCAATTCTGAAGCGCGTCCGGCATGTGTAAAGTGTCGAGATGGAATCGAGATAGTCATATTTCAGCATGGTATTCAGCATGACGCAATACCAATCACTTCCATGAATAATGGTCATCTACCTCTGCATCATCATCTGTTGTGCTGTTTCTCTTCTTTTGACCGACCAAAGTTTGCAACAAAGATTACCTTCTTCTGTGCATCCGATAAACTCGAAGGAAGTTGCCCCACATTTCCATCGGCTTGTCCCGAAAAACCCTATCCAATCCAATCATTTTATCGTCGCGACATAGAATACAAACACCGTTACGCCGCGTGATTTCTACCTAGCCAAACAATAATGAACCAAAAATAGATTATTGTATCGTGTATAGCTGCATAATCGAGACTCGAGCGTATCTAACATATATAAATAAGCTACCCGGATAGATCAAACAAAGGACGAAGTTTCAGCAATTCATCAGAACGACGCCCCATTTTATTCAAGGATATCATTAAAGGCCTAACAGTCAAGGTTTTTCTCCGGTAAGTCATCTGCACATCATATGCTTCATTTGGGATACGATGCGACTTCATCTGTCCAAACCTTTGCTTGACGAATGAATCGCATCCTTTTTCCATAGCCCCAATGGAACGTCTTCTTCTATCTGAAGAAAAGCATAACCTCAGGCAATTGCAAGTGTTCTAGTAAGCTCGGTAGACTGATCAAAACTTGCAGACCTGAAATTGTGTACATATCTCCATCAAGTACTTCCGTCATAATTGGTCAATGGGAATGTGCTGTCAATTATAATTATTGGATCTTCTTGCTTGCGGATTACTGACTCGTTGGCAAATCATGCGTTTTATCTATATGTATCATAAGTGATGGCGCTTATCCTGGCTTTCAAAGTCAATTGTGCTTATTATTGATCCTTGTCATCTTTCCAATGGAAACACACGATCGTGCGGATGCTACTCCCGTGGCAAATCAAATACCAACTTCTCAAGTTGACAATGCGACTCCTAGAAAACCTAATAACCAAAATGGTGTAGTCGCAATGGGTGATGGTCAGTCAACAAATGGATCACTCCTGAGAGCTTCTACTGTATCGACAACGAGTCAAACACAAAGTCCTGCTGCAAATCCTATAGGACAACAGACACACCAGCAGCATCCTCCAAACCCTCCTTCCCAAATGGCTGGTCTCGTATGTAATATACATCGAACGACTGGTAGAGAACCACATGCTCTTGTCGGAGCTTCGACAACCATCATAGGCGATCGATTATTCGTTTTTGGCGGTCGTAAACTCTCTCAACCTCGTCCTATCTTGACCTCTGATTTATATGTTTTAGATCTCCTTCGTAGACATTGGACAAAGATCAAGGCCAAAGGAGAGATTCCATCGCCGCGGTATTTCCATAGTGTTTGCGCATTAGGCGACAGAAAGCTTGTGTGTTATGGAGGCATGTCTCCTGAGCCGACGACTACTGCTGCTACTGCAACGAATAGTGGCTCTGCAGCTGAAGCACCGGAAGCAGGTTCTACGGTAATGTCTGATATTCACATGTATGAAATATCAACGCAGACATGGACAAAGGTCAATTCGACAAATACTCCTCAAGGTCGATATGCACATTGTGCTGCAATTCTACCTTCTTCGGCTGTTTATACGACAACCTCAAATCAAGCTGACAGGTCAAATGCAGCACCTGTCGACGGCTCTGGCGGAGCCGAAATGATCGTTGTTGGCGGTCAAGATAGCAGCAATAGTTATATCGAGCAAATAAGCATCTTCAATCTACGTAGTCTACAATGGACTTCAACAGCTCCAACAAATGGAAGAAGTTGTGGAGCATATAGAAGTGTAGTAACGCCTCTGACAACTATGGCGGCTAGTCAAGTTGGTGCTGAAGGCGGAAGTTCTCTTGGTCTAGAAAAGGACGAAGAGCAAACTCCAAAACAATCGGGAAGCCCTTTGCTTATCTATACTAATTATAACTTTCTTGATGTTAAACTCGAATTACAAGTACGCTTACCAAACGGTACGACTGTGGAACAACGTATGCGCAATGATCCCTCTCCTCCCGGCTTACGATTTCCCAGTGGTGGAGTAATTAATAACCATTTACTTGTGGCGGGCACATTTCTTACGCAATCCACTCAGGAATTCGCATTATGGGCTTTGGATCTGCGCACGCTTCAATGGGCAAAAATAGATGTTGCAAGCGATGTATTCTCGTCTGGCTCTTGGAATCGTGGTGTACTTTGGAATAGACGAAATGCATTTGTAGTGCTCGGTAACAAGAATCGTAGTCTTACTGATGATTACAGTAACAGACGACTGAATTTTACGAACATATGTCTTGTTCATTTAGAAGCGTTTGGACTCTATGATAATGTACGCAGAATGACCCCTTTCATCACACCTTGGGGTAAACGTACATTTGGAGGGCGATGTCGGGCTGCAAATGTGACGACTGGTGGTTTTTTGCTCGGTGGAGTAGCGGAGGAGCTTGGAGAAGCTGCAGCTGCAGCATCGGAGCTAGCAGATATGGAAATCATGACGTTAGAAGGTACTCGCGTACCTGTGAATTCGCGATTTCTTAGTCGGAGATGGGGTCCGCATTTTAATAACCTGTTGCAAGACGCCAATCCAGCACATTCATTGACCGAGACAGCGACATTACGGCCAGGTACCGCCAACGATACTGCACGTACGCCAAGTGTCATATCTTTCAACGACGGCAATGCGAATGGAATAAATTCGTCGACGTTGAGGAACCTGTCCACACCTGGTATGACTGATGTATCTGCTATATATACAAACGAGCCAGCTGAAACACGGGGATTTCCTGCACGAACACGACCACGAATACTCTATCTACCACACACAATTCAGACCATACACTGTTTACTTCATTTTCTTTACACGTCGAGTCTACCACCAAACAACTCACCACTTGCCAATACACAAGTATTATGCTCATTACTGCCAATCGCAAAACCTTATGGTATCGAGGGTTTGATAGAAGCAGTGCTTGAACGTCTACACTTTAATCTCGACGGTAGAAATGCAGCCGCAATATTCAACGCTGCAGCTATGAGTGCTGGTGGCGGTCATAATTACGATAATATCAAGAATGGCACGACGATTCATCCACCTAGAAAGGCAAGTTTGGCAGGAGCCAATATGATGAATGGGGAGTCTGTGACAGACTCAACTGGCATTCGAAATGTGCCGAGAATCAATACTAACATGACAAACGGCAACGATCATCACGGTGACACTGAAGAAGACGAGGACGATGAAAAAGCACCAGAATCTGCAGTTTCTACGATAAGTATAGATTCACAGCTTCAAGGGGATTTTGCACGTCCAACGCCTGAAGTTTGGCCTGGAGGTTGGAGTGCTGTCATAGGTTTACAAAAGCGGGGACTACGAGGACTTATGGAAGGTCGAAGAATGCGGGAACTCGATCGAGCGAGTATTGAACCTACATCGGCGGCAGACATACCAAGTCCAGGCATAGTTTCAGGTCCAGCACAGAGAGTAGGCTTGGGCATAGCGTAAGCATTGTAAGCATGATATATATTTTACATGAACCAACAAGGTTATTGCATCCATGACAACAGCATCCCAACCGTGACGCGTTTAAACAATCCTGCAGGTGTTTTCGTGATCACATGCGTTATTTTCCGCATCATTTTCGTGACTCGGCATATCAACATATTTTTCTAGCCAATCGCAGCAAAGATTTGGCCCGATTTCAGTTCGTCCGAGGAGTTCACTTGACATGAACGATTAACTTTATATTGCAAATCTTGTCTTTTTGTCTTTTCGTCTTTTCCTAATACAGACAAAAAGATCGTGTGCCCAAACATGTCTGGTTCAATCGAGACCAATTCATCATTGAGTCCCGACTCTTCGATTCCATTAAGAGCTACCTCTCCCGCACCGGCACCTTCACAGGATTACATACGACAACAAGTCCAGAAACAGCAAAAGAAGAATATCCAATCCACCACGCACAGACATCCGAACATGTCTTCGACTGTCAACAAAACCAATTTACATCCTGGAGGTATACAGTATGTCAACATATCAAATATCTCTAATAGACTCGTTTGCTGATGGAAGTTTTCTAGACCTCAACGAGAACACACCGAGATCGAAGAAGAGTTGCACGAAAAGGCACATATTGATTACGATCGAGTTGCAATTGTACGCATCTGTTCTTCACAATCACATGTTTGGACGCGTTATGTTGACGAGTATATACAGGTAGCTAATCCATCGGTCGCCTCACTATACGAAGATGCATTGGTTTATGAAACTGGATCTGCTATCACGTCAAGCGGTGCTTTGTCGGCTTACTCGGGTGCCAAAACGGGACGATCACCTTCGGATAAAAGAATTGTCAAGGAGGAGACATCGGAGAATGATGTCTGGTGGGGACCTGTGAACAAAGCAATGGATCCTGCTGTAAGTTCATCATTCATTCATCACGGTATCTGTCCCAGAGCTGTGCTTTGATACATCAGAGACAATGTGGGGTATACATTCAAAAAGTTTATGCCGAGAATAACCGCCTACAACAAAGTATGATATACTGATATACGTGAATAATAAAATAGGTATGGAAGATCAACAGAGAACGTGCAGTTGATTATTTGAATACAAGAAACAGAATCTATGTCATTGACGGCTTCGCTGGATGGGACACGCGCTATAGGATCAACGTCCGAGTCATCTGTGCTCGAGCGTATCATGCATTATTCATGCGGAATATGCTGATCCGTCCCTCGAGGGAAGAACTCCGACACTTTCATCCTGATTATGTCATCTACAATGCGGGTGCTTTTCCAGCGAATCGCTTTACAACTGGAATGACCTCGTCTACTTCTGTCGCAATTAATTTTGCCGAAAAAGAAATGGTAATTCTTGGAACTGAATATGCTGGAGAGATGAAAAAGGGTGTCTTTACTGTGTTATTCTATGAGATGCCTGTTAAACATAACGTCCTCACATTACATTCATCAGCGAATGAAGGTCAGAACGGTGATGTCACTGTGTTTTTTGGTCTCTCTGGAACAGGAAAAACAACTTTATCTGCAGACCCGAAAAGAGCATTAATAGGCGATGACGAACACTGCTGGAGTGATACTGGAGTTTTCAATATCGAAGGGGGTTGTTACGCAAAATGTATTGGTCTCTCAGCAGAGAAAGAGCCAGACATATTCAATGCTATCCGCTTTGGTGCTATTCTTGAGAATGTTGTGTTTGATCCTGTCACTCGTCAAGTTGATTATGATGATGTCACTTTGACGGAGAATACTCGTTGGTACGTTGTTTGATTATATTGTTTCTTACCAAGTCAAGCTGACCGGATTAGTGCTTACCCAATTGAATACATTGAAAACACAAAGATTCCATGCATTTCATCAGGACATCCTACAAATATTATTCTATTGACATGTGATGCACGTGGCGTGTTGCCTCCTATCTCAAAACTTACTGCAGAACAAACAATGTTCCATTTTATCTCTGGTTACACTTCAAAGATGGCAGGTACCGAGGATGGAATTACCGAACCGCAAGCTACCTTTTCATCGTGCTTTGCTCAGCCATTCTTGGCATTACATCCTATGCGATATGCAAAGATGTTGGCTGACAAAATGACAGAACATAAAGCGAACGCTTGGCTGTTAAATACAGGATGGGTAGGTGCTGGAGCGACGACCGGTGGTAAGCGATGTCCATTGAAGTATACTCGTGCTATACTTGATGCCATCCACTCTGGAGAACTGGCAAAGGTTGAGTTTGAAACTTATGACACATTCAACCTGTTTGTGCCCAAAACTTGTCCGAATGTACCTGCTGAATTGCTCAACCCCGCCAAGTCATGGTTTGGAACATCAGACTTTAAAGGGGAGGTGAAGAAACTTGGAGGGCTATTCCAGGAGAATTTTAAGAAGTAAGCTGCTTCCTTTCCCGGCTTTATCCTTTGTAAAAATATATTAATCCTCTCAATAGGTATGAAAGTGAAGCAACACCTGATGTTATTGCTGCAGGCCCAACATTATAAGCTCCGGATAGAATTGTATACATATAGTAAATCTAAGGCTAAAATTCATTGCTATCTTATTAATGTATTCGACACATGAAATCATGAATTGTGGTTGTGCCAAGGCTTGTAAAGACACTATTGAAACAAAGTCTCAAAAACTGCCGGGTTCTGCTACTTTATCGCAGATATAGTATGCGGGGCACCGAAATTTGTTATTAGACTAGCATGTATTCAATATTTATCGTCATGACATGCTATGTCATGCGACTTTCTAATTATCCCACCACATGAATGTTTTGCTCGATGATTACGTTCTAGAAACGACAACTTTTGTTTCTAATAGACAATGCACGATCCTTTTCCCTTTCGATGTCCGACCTTCTTATCCACCAAAATCGCCCTTCCGCTAGCTAAATATTTTAATTTGTCAACTCTACCAGATCACATTCACGAAGTCATCTTCGCCATCCTCCTCTACCAATTCGTTTTAGCGATCCTCTCGCCTTTTTTATCTACGCTTTTCTTTCGCAAAACCTACACTTCTCTATCTCCAAGAACCCGTTTGAACTGGGATGTTCACATTGTCGGTTTATTTCAAAGTTTGGTCATTTGTCCTCTGGGGTTATACGTGGTGTTTGCAGATCAAGAAAGCAGGAGACATAAAGATCTAGCGGGGCGAATATGGGGCTATACGGGCGCAGAAGGACTCGTCGCTGCTATGGCGTGTGGATATTTCCTGTGGGATCTGGGCATCAGTCTCATACATAGAAACGTATTTGGCTGGGGAATGTTGATCCATGCGGTGTGTGCGAGTGGGGTTTATGGAGTTGGATTTGTAAGTTCTCATACAATAGGATACGTTCAGGGATACATGACTGATTATCGAACAGAGACCCTTTATATTCTTCTACGCTCCTATTTTCGTACTCTACGAGTTGTCATCGCCGTTCGTTAATCTTCATTGGGTATTGGACAAGTTGGAAATGACCGGAGGGTGGTTACAGTGGATTAATGGAATTATTACTCTTGTCACATTCTTCCTGGCGAGGGTAGTTTGGGGGAATTATCAATCTTGTCTTCTTACTTGGGATATATATAGAGCGTACAAGGCGGGATCATTGAATAATGCTTTGTCACTTTATTCGAATGGAAGAGATAAAGGGGATCTCAGCGAATTCCGATATTCTAGAGACGGTTCACTCCCACTCTGGTTGGCGGCGATATTTCTCACGTCGAATTGGACATTGAATGTCCTTAATCTCTACTGGATGAATAAGATGGTACAAACATTGAGAAAGAGATTTCCCCCTCCGTTTGGTACAAAGGCAATTGCTGAAAAGAAAGACATGGCTATTTCTCCACAAGATTTAAGTGAAGCGGTGAAAGAATTAGACGATAAACCATTAGCGAGTGGTGTGGAGACACCAAAAAGTCATGCTAGGCATGTAAAACGCCAAAGGTCAAATTGAACTTTATATTATGTCTAATATTCGAATATATATTTTATATAGCTATTTCTGTTTCAGTACAGTACTGTACTGTGGTTGAAGTGGTTGTATTTGACTTGGTAATGATAACAAATTGATTTTCCCCGCTCTTCCTTTGACATTTTTTATAAATCCTTCACATGTCACTCCCGACTACAGTACACGATTGTACGACTTTATGTTGTAATGCAGGTCCTTTGTCCTTCGTCTAGTCATGTATGAAGTAAATTATCCTGGTATGCATACCCTTCCGATAATTTAAACATTATACTGACTCAAATGTAGTCTTTTATCTTCGACAATCTCTCGATGGAAAGCCTTATCATACCAAAATATACCTATCTATAAATGGTGCAGAGGCTAGACCACGATATACTCTCAAGAATGCAAATCCAGCCGATGATACGACACGTAATTGCTACGCGGCCGGTCTCTTCGACGCTGCCTTTCCGGAGATATTATATGGAGAAGTATTGATCCGACCGACATGGCTTCAATCGCAGTTTACACAGGAAGAACTCCGACGGTATGGATCGTCACAACCACCTCCGTCAATGTCTATACCTCCAGACTTTACAGTATCTCTCTACGAACCCGATCAACAAGTCGTGATTACAAAAAGGAAACTCGGGGGTTTAGGTTCGAGCAGTACTTATGACTTTGACCTTCCACAAACGTCATTTCGAGCGCCTTCTGCTTCAAATTTAGACAGAATACAGACCGGTCCAGCGGATATCGCCACGACGCCGAAATTGCAATTCCAATGGCGAAAAGAAAGCCGTTTCTCAAGAGAATTGTATCAATGTTATATGACTGGGAAATCTACAGATGCGGTTTCGAGAAAGAGATGGAAGGATCCAGATATACCGATTGCGACACTGAAGAACTTTCGTGAATTGACGGTAAATCAACCGAATGCGGAACAACTTGGATTAGAAGATCAAAAAGGTCTGGAAGTTGTATTGTTGTTGGCTGCAGTCACTATCAAGGATGTACACGCAAATACAAATATAAGACTGGCGTTCAACGTCAATGATTCTTCTGGTCGAAAGACTAGTAACTATATGGGAAGTAACAGGGGGATTTCAGATGTAGTGACGAATAGTACAAGATCTCCATCGTTGAGTCGAGATATTGTAGTTCCATCTTCGTCGTCTTTATATTCCGTCACACCTCCGACGGAGAGGAAACCGGAATGGCTCGAACATATCGACGATGAAGATACACAACGACGACTACAAAAAGACCAAGAAGACGAAGCCGAAAGAAAACGATTGATAGCAATGGTTGAAGAAGAAGAACTCGAAGCAAAAAGGAAGAAACTAGCAGTTGATGAAGAAACAGCTCGTTTACGTGCTCAATACGGTCAGGAGACAAGTTCGTCGAATGACTGGACGGGTACAAGACCTGCTCAACATCTCGTGTCGTCATATTACGCCCCGTCAGAACCAATGATCAGTCCTCCTCTAGGTGGGTATTATGGGAATAATACTGCTAATTTCTACGCGCCGTCTTTGCCATCGAATCTACCACTTCCTCCCCCTCCACCTCCTGGCGCAGCTTATTCTAATCCCTATCTCCAATCTCAACATCAACGAAGAAGTAAAAGCCATAATGGAAGACTACCACCTCATTTACTCACCGCTCATTCCGCGCCTTCTGTTGGTCCTTATATGAGCGGTGCCTTGCCCGTGTCGTCCAATAACAGGATAGGAAGACCTGGCAATCAAGATGATAACCGGATAGGAAGACCTAGCAGTCAAGAAGGACCGGGTTATCGACGACGAGAAGACGCCAGCTTCACCAATGGACGACTGAATCTCGGAAACTTGGAAGAGGGAATACGAAAACTAACAAAGAAGAAGAGTTTCTTTACATGATTTGCATCTATCCATCTATTCATTTGAGATAATATTACAACGTGGAATATCTCTAGGCTTGTCCAAACCCAATACTATTCTCCAAAGCCACTTTTAGCTTTTCAATCATGATTTCTTTACTCTCGTACCTAGGCAGTAATAAATTTCCAAAACACGTCCAACTACCCGGTAATTCGTTCGGATCGTTGTGCGTAGCTACGATTTTGAACCTCATCCTCGACCCTGCTCTGCCGTTGTTAAGAACGTCGCTGTTATTGGGTGAAGTAGCTGGCATTCGTTTACAAGCCGTCACAAACTCTAGCAACGACTGTAGTTTCTCCTGCGGAAACGACTCTACGATTTCCCAAAACCAGATGATTTGTTCCGAAGAAGTGTCGTAGCCGTCGTAGGTGGTGCTTTCTTTTAGAACCTCAACAGAAATGTAAGATTCACCTTGGAGGAGGAGTTGGAATGCAGATGGAGTTAAGAGATGGAGTGTCCGTGGTGGTAAAGCGCGATAAAAACCTTTTGCAAAAAAGTAGAATTGCGGACGAATGGAGAGGTCGAGATGGTAGGATGTATAGCGAGAAATGAACTCTTGACGGTTGCTTGATGTTACGGATTGGATGGAGGAAATGGATGGAAAAGATGTAGAAATGGGTGTAGGCGTCGGAGTGGAGAAAGTAGATGGAGAGTCAGAAGTAGAGGGAGGGGTGGAGAAAGTCCAGCCTGGCCAAGAAAGTGAGTTTGCGAGAGATGGATCGACGGATGTATTACCGATTCTATACCGAAGAACTTCTGCATGAATCACAGGTTGGAAAGAGGTAGACTTTGAAGCGCGAATATATTTTAGTGAGCGTAGATCCAAGTCGAGACTCACTCCATTTGCGGTTAATGAGCAGATATATTCCATAGCGAGATCTTCTTCGACATTCCCAGTATAACTAGATAATTGATGGAGGGATTTGTGAATATCGGACCAATTTTCTTTCAAATCTTCAATATCATCGACGTTATATCCTTGGAGTTTTTTATAAAATACAAGAGGGAATGATACAGGTAATGTGATGCTATTATAGGCAGCTAGACCAAATAGTAGTCCAAGTAGTTCGTAGCGATATAATGGTTCGAGGGAGCCTGGTCTGAACCACGATAAATGAGTAGTAGGATCAGTCACAAACAACGGACTGTCTGGAACAAGTAACTCTTGACAAAGGAGGTTGAAAAACTCCACTTGTACACCACCGAGATCATGGCCTATTTCTCCCTCATCTGACCCGATCCGTACTCGAAGTGGTTTCTGCAATTCCTGCTCCTCACGTTGCCAAAGCTGATCATATGCATCCATTAACAAATTCTCTCGACTGACTCTTATAACGAGATAATTCGCCACAAGCAATTTCGTTCTTCGATCCAAATATCTTTCAGTCTTTAAATCTGGGTGTGGAATCATTTTGAGTCTCACAAACATTGCAAATGTCGCATGGCACCAAGCATTTTGCATTCTTATATAACACGCAGTTCTAAAAAATTCCCATTGAAGTTCTTTTACGAAAATCGCAGGCCATGACAGTATGTGACTTTGTTTGTCATTTGGAATGTGCTGTACCCAAGATTTAGTCATCTCGTACATATCCATTTGAAGTCCGATACCATTTTGATGATATATTGGGTTGATATTATCGGAAGTATTGATAAATGAGACTTTTAGCGAAATTAGAACAGGAATGTTGTCAGTATGTGAAGAGACAAGACTTACCAAGTCGTACCAGTAGATCAAGCGTGAGAATGAGAATACCTGATGTCGAAACATAATAACTTCCATCCCATCTCATAGCAACTTGGAAATAAAGACAATCGACCCAACAAGCTAGAGCGCCCCCAGCATTATCCCCAACTCGAGAATACAACTCGACTATCTTTGAGAAAAAACTTTCACTACTTTTGGCCGACGTCACCCTTTTACTCACGACTTCGGTGATACATTCGAGAAGATGTATACCATAACTCGTCAAGCCTTGGTCATTGTCTGGAGCACCAATGTCGAAACAATAAGTATCAATATCTCGCCAACCAAAGTAACCTAATGCAGCATCGATTTGTATAGAAATACTTACAATTAATGCAAGATCAGCCATTGGTCCGTCTGTACCAAGACTTTTCAAACAGACTTTCAATTCATGAAGAATTCGGGGCCCAATTGCTTTGATACAAGTCGTGATTAAAGCACTCCAGTTTTCTGCATGAATTGCTTCGTATGTTTGCCGTAATCGTTCAAAATTGCTAAATACGGAGCAAATATACTCATATACTTGTAATCTACATTTCCTATATTTCTGTGAAGTCTGCTCCCCTCGAATGTTGATTATTACATGGTCAAATGACGAGACTTCTCCATCTATTTCTTCTCGATCTTCTTCACTAATATGATAATGATTCATTCGTACGCATTTTGGAAGGTCGTTTCCAGTATTGGCATTGATGTTTGTGGTATCTATGGCCAATTGTGCTGCTCGTTGTGTGAATCTCCAAGTCTGGGCAGCATTTCGAATGGCAAGAGTGTTAGCCAGACGCTGTACCAAAGATTTCCTATCGATCCTTTCTATCTTAGTCACTTCATGATCATGGATCAACTCGTTCTCCTCGGCTTGCACGTTTGGGCATAGATAATCAGATAGGTTACGTTTCTCTTGTATCACAAGCGCTATAGCTCTTGCTGATAGAAACGAAAATGGTCGACTTTCGCTCGACTTTGAACAAACAGTCTGACATAATCTTGCAGAACACTGACTAGATCCACAAGCATGTTGAATATTGAATGTCAACCTTTCAAGATCTTGAAACACCTTTGACTCGACCCTGCTTCTTTCATGGTTTTGGTCAATGACACTCGGGGTTAGGTACTTGCTTGCGCCGGCATCGACAATTGGTACGTCATCTTTCATCATCCGTCCAACCACGAGTCCACCTCTTCCTCATCGCTGATAAACCGATATCAAAGTACTGGAATACATCCTTAAACAAGCCAAGCAATATATAAAATGCACTTCTAAACAATGACGTACGGTACAAAAGACGACCGTTAATGAGAGGCGGGTCCATCCGGGAAGTTCCGAAACTCAGGTTTAACAATTTTGCCGCTTCGGCAATAATTTTTTAATATTAGCAGACGTCATTTTCGTAATCTTGATAATCATCAACCACTTTGTCCAGAGGAGTTTGTGTCAAGTCAGAATTACACATAATTTATAAACCCATATTTCAATATGGCAACTACTCGTCCCGTAGGGGACGCAGTCGTCAACAATCCTCATCCGTATACATGTAATACTTGTCAAGTCGCTTTCCGATCCGGTGAATTACAGAGAACGCACATGCAAAGTGATTGGCAGTATGTATCGCATCACTTTCACATATATAATCACATGTGAAGCATTTACTAAATACTCGATTAGTCGTTATAATCTGAAGAGAAGAGTTGCAAGTCTTCCACCTCTCACATCGGAGATTTTTGCAGAAAAAGTATTAGCAAATCAAGCGACAGCAGCTGCAACTGCTGCTCGTGCTTCTTACGAACAAGGCTGTACAGCGTGTGGAAAGAGATATTTTAGTGAGAATGCATATATGAACCATCTCACCAGTCAAAAACACAAAGAAAAGATCAACAAGTTGCGTAATCATAATGATTTGGCTGCAAGTGATGTCGAGACTGGCTCAGTCATAAGTTCGAGCTTTTCATTAGGCGAGCCGCTTGAGACAGACTCGATGGCTAGTACTATAGACGTACAATCTCTGGCCGAGAACTTGAAGAGTACGGACTTGGCACAGAAAGATGACACACATATGGAAGACCCAAACGCTACACCGAAGATCGGAACATCAACTTCATCATCGACTCCTCCAGCAAATCCGCAAGAGCATCTCGTAAAGGTAGAACTCAATCAATGCATCTTTTGTAATCAAATGTGCGAAGATATTGACACAAACTTGTCACATATGGAAAGTTTACACGGAATGTTTATACCCGAGAAAGAATACCTTGTCGATTTATCAGGATTATTCACACACTTACACAGTCTGATATTTGACCTTCATGAATGTCTGTATTGTCACAAAGTCAAAGGAACAGCGATGGGTATACAGACACATATGCGGGATAGAGGACATTGTATGATTGCATATAGTACAGAAGAGGATATGCTTGATATCGGTGAATTCTACGATTTTCGTAGCACATATTCTGACGATGAGGAGGATTCGGAAGCTGATGAGGATGATCAGACATCTGCACGAGTCAAACTTGGTAAAGCTAGAAATACAAAAACAACAGTTCATAATGACGAAGGTGAAGAGATTGAAATGACTAACATGGAAGAAGGTGAAGATGGTTGGGAAAGTGATGGTTCTCTTTCTTCAGTCCCTACCGATGAGATTGGCTCCGTACCTATTGACGATCATTCTCATCGTTACAAAACATTGGATCAACATCGTCATCATTCTCACTCCGATCCCCGTCCACATCGTACTCGAGATGGATACCATTCTCATGCACATACAACACCTCGTGCGGTTTACCATGACGAATTCGAAATGCATCTTCCATCAGGTCGAATTGCTGGTCATCGATCTATGAATAAATATTTCCGTCAAAATCTATATAATCGTCCATCATTGACAGAACAAGCCCAGCAAAGACGAGCTGTAAAAGAAGCACAAGAAGCTGACGATGCGACATCAGAAGAAGAAGATACAGATCTTAGTTCGCAGCCGAATCTGCGTGACAAGGGTCGACAGTTGATTGCTCGACAAGAACGTGATCTCGCATTACAAGGTGTATCTGATGATAAGCGACGAGAAGTTAGAATTGCCGAGAAGAGAATGCAGAAACAAGAACGACGAGCTTTTTCTAAATATAAAGCGGGCAATGAGAAACGTGCAAATTCTCAAAAGCATTTCAGGGTAAGTCAAATCAGCTTGAGCATGTCTTTGTTATTCTTTACTAAACATTATTCTCTTATAGGATCCATTGCTTCAATAGTTTATATAGAGATAATGTTTTTGAGATTAATATTAGCTCATAATGAGAGATATATGTCTTATATAATCGTTCACATGTCTTATATAATCATGTCTACTACTATGTATTTTTCATTCATACGCATGTCTCACATAAGTATATCTACTACTATATATTTTCTACTATTCCTTACCTATTGAAGTCCTGATTATAACATTCTTTGCATACTCTCATCAAATATCTCCAACTTGAACCCAACCATTTACATACTCTTGTAACATCAATCATGAGGTCAATCATAGTACTAGCCACCTTGACTGTTATAAGTTCTGTGTTCTGTGAGCAGAACTCTTCAACAACTTTCCACTATACGAATACCTCCTCGGCTGCCCAGGAAATGGCCTCCAAGACCCGGAAAGTAGCCGCCATCGACAACGGGTTCGTCAACCAAGACATCTTCGACAGCAACGGCATGCCCGACGACCCGGACTCCATCATGCGGCGCGTCAAGCACATATCCGGCTTCACGACCGGCACCACGGGGCGCAAGCCGGGACGAGCGCAACGCTTCCCCAACGCGCACGGAAGCCCCGAATGCAAAAAACTAAGCGGGTGTATTGTCGTGCCCAACACCGCGCGCAACCAGGCGTGTTTCGAACACATCCGCTGGCAGATCTACAGCATCCTCGCGACGACGCCGAAGCGCGAGTTCCGCCCGCTCGAACCCATCGCGTGCGCCCCCACCAACTCGAGCTCGTACTGTGCGTTTTATCGCATCGTGCCGTTTGTGGCAGCGACGAAGAAGGACGGGAGTCGGTTGGCGCTGATGGATACGTATCCCTACAGAGATATGCCAGAGGGGAGAGTCCCGATAAAAGCTATCTACGAGGGGATGAGGACGCTCAAAGGCGTCAAGACGGAGGTGTGTGGTCAGGCGATCTTACCGATCCCGCCTTCGTGGAAGCTCGATGGGATCGTGTACATGTTGTATGTAGATGTGGAAAAGGGAATCCATAGTGGAGATTGGTACAGTAGTGCATAATGAATAATTGTTGACGATGGAAAAAATATTGTTTATGATAATAAATACTGATAATTAATTGATAAATAATTGTGGTTGAAATAGCCTCGCATATTCTTTCCGTGTTTAGATTAGACTTTAATATTTACACTCGGCTGGAAATACCCCCGTTGCGTGTAATTGTTTACTTTTCGTGCATGATTGTTATTGTCATTTTGATTCTTCCATTTTTTATTTATATGTTTTGTAGTCTTTCCATTTGACATCACTAACATCAAACAGGACGGTATATTTTGGTAGTAGTGTTACTTTATACACTCTTTATTCAAAATAGGAAACTCCGATAATACTATCCAAGCACTTGGAGTAGGACATTGTTACCAAATATATTCCAAAAGTCTTTGATGTTTTAAATTACAACAACTCGACCCAAGGCCTTTAATCAGACATGGCTACTGGTAGAGAGAGTACTGGATTGATTGCACAGCTATCGCGTAGTCAGAGACGCAAATCTCACATCGCACAGCCATCACCTCATGCTCCGGGACATTTTGACGAAGATTCGAGCACTTTCGACAGTTTCCTACCAGAACATGAATCTACACAACAAATTGATATCACTAGGAACGACAACTCTTTGACAAACGACAAGATTTTGAATGAAGATCAACACACTATGATGAGCGATACTCAATCAATCGAAATAGGCAGAGGTCTCAAAACACAATCGAGAAAAACATCACACAAACAAATACTCGAAGATCAGACTGAAGATTCCATCATACCATTAAATATCGATGATAGTCAATATAATTTTACAGCTAGTCCCCAAGGTATAATCATGCGTAAGACTAATGATTTACGAAAACAAGCTGCGTTGAGAAGAGCCGCTGGTGACTTTGACACTGAAAACATAAAAGTCAAGGGTGATATCGTACCTATCAAGACCAGACAAGCAGGACTGAGATCCCTATCAGACATGCATGCAAGAGTAAATGCAATTAGCGACTCGTCATTTATACAACCTGATTTGGAAAAGAATAAACATACCAATCGTAACAGTCGATTCACAAGCATTCGTCCAGCATCCGCAATTTACGATCCTCCCACTAGATTTACGTCTGGAACTGGTTTACAACGCGCCGTTGAGCAAACACCAAAGCGATCGGTATCCCTGAATGAAGTCAGCTTAGTCGGTAATCAAACCGCTCAATCTTTTATGCTTCCAGACCTGCCTAACATTGCAGAGTTGGTATCAGGAGTTCGTAAAGATGGTACACCTGTTTTCTCACGGACCGCAAAGAGTAAATCTAGATTCACATCAGCGTTGTATGGAAAAGGAGGAAACCAAACCATTCCCGAACATGCAAATATCCGCACAGTCGCACTACCGGATGAGGAAAAAGCAATCTTCACATCCCTACAATTACTTAAGGAGAAAGTAGCCACGCTTGAAATGGAAAAGATCGATGCGGTGAAAAGAGCCGATGAGAACGAGGATGAAGTCGTCGCCCTAAAATCACAAATTCAGATGGAACGTCGCTTACGTCAGTCTGATAGTCGGGGAATTGTAGATGAACAACGTCAACCTGCAAGCCAGTGGCGCATCGACGAAGCCCGTAAGTCTCTAAAATACCAATCAGTGACTTCTATCATGCACTTACTTTTATTACAGGATTGCAAGCAGAGTTGAATACAGCTCAAAATAAACTTGAACAGTACTCCAATAAAACTTGGGTATCTGATGTCGCTTCTAAACGCATCATACAAGAACGTGACAGTCTCATTACCCAGCTCGGTGTCGCTTTTTACAGCAATGAAGAGATGAAGGAGGAAAACATGCAATTGCAAAAGTACATCGATGGTCTAGAAAACAATTTGTCAACAATGCATGAAGAAGTACTTAGCCTCCGAGAACAAGCACAAGAACTTGTGCTTCAAGTCGAACAAAGTGAGAGACAACATAATGAAGACCTTCGGCAATGGGCCATTCGTGAGAAGGATCTAAAAGCCAGAGCTGCAAAGAAGAGTACTAAGGGGTTAGAAAATCCACTTGTGGAAAAACAAACAAAGGAGGATAATACATCGAATAATCATTCCAAGAAGAACATACTTGAACGTGTCGAGGTCGAAGTCCGCAAAGCTCGTGCAGAAGCTGTGAGACAATCTAAAAAGGTCAAAGATAAAGCTTCAAGATCCCGATCTAGACCTCGTCAGGATATTTTGAAAGATAATAATATAAACATGTCAGTCGAGTCTGTCAATGGTAATGCCCAAATCGATGGAGATGAAGGTGACAATTTGAACGAGATCGCAATGGCAATAAAATCCGTTTCGAACTTACCTGATCAAGATACCCAAAATATAACTCACCTATCTTTTCTCGATCCAGCCGAACTTGCAGCACTTCGTAAAAGACTAGAACAAGAACGCTTGATGACAAAACAAAGGAGATCTGCTTCGGAGCCACTTACAGAAAATGCGGTGGTAAGAACCAACCAAGAAGACAACAACAACAGACGTAAATCATCGATGCGCGATATTCCTAACACTATTAATAAAGAATCAGCACTTACAAGAAACGTTCGAGTTCAATCACCCGAGACTGAAGATCATATCTCTTATTCAGAACCAAATGGTATCGATAGTATTGACAAGTCACTTGTCAGTGAAGTGCCTACTCGATATCAATCGAAAGAAGGGAAAACCTCAGCATTTATTCATTTCCCAAACACGATCCCTCATCCTTCCACAACGAAGAATGACGTCGACAAAGGACCGCTTGCGTCAATAGAATCCACATCCTCCCGTCACAATCCTCCCGAAAGCTTGCGCATCCCAAGCCCAGCAATTTTTTCGAAGGAAGGTGACGTAGACACCACATCCGCTACAATCCGTCCGTCGCAGGAACCGCGCCAAGCCCTGAAGACCGTGCTCGAAGGATTGCAGGATGAAATTGCGGGGTTGAAATTAAAGTTGGACGAGACCGAAAAGGAATATTCCGAGCACGATCCTACTGTGGGGAAGAAAAAGCGGGAAGGATTGAGGATTGAAATGGAAGCTCTCATACGTCAGATTGAGTACAGGTCGGAGCAGGTTTATGGTCTTTTTGATGTATTGGCGGCTTAACGCGATATGTAATGAGCTCGTTATTGTGTATTTATAAATTTTCCGAAATGGCATTTGCCGTGAAAATAATTCAGCACTTGTAGATTGATCCTCCCGGTGCTTCCGTCGGCGCGACCCCACTCGCGGATCCTGCAGAGGATACTATCATGTCGGCGTCGGCAGGAATGAAAATCCATCAGAGCAATGGCCGTGCCTGGAGAAGTCCGCGGATTTCATATATCTTTAGACCACCTACGATTCCTCTGTGACGTTACAAAACTCTTTATACGTAATTAAAAACCGCTTGATACAGAATACCTGGCCTGAAAATGCCTGCAACCCTTGTTTTATCTCCTAATCCTGCCGGGTCTCTTAGCAAGAATAGTTCAGCCACGGCCAGAAAATTAAGCTCGGCGGCGCCGAAAAGCGAGGACATTATTCAGCTTACTGTTGGCCAGTTAAATGAACTTGTCAAGAGCCATGGCCAAGTCAAAAGGAAGTCAAATCAACCACTCAAAGTATTGACGGAGAATAGTCCCACTGGGGCTCGTGGCGATTCAGGAGCTTGCCTTGTCTCTACAATTTCCCCTCCAGATGCCGAAGGTGCTATTTTTCCGTCACCAGTGAAAGTGTCCCAAGCACTTGCGGATAACATAAAATGCGCTAGCAAACGAATCAAACGAAAGCTCGAGGACGAAGTTGGACCCCTGCAGCGAAGGATAGACGCGATTAATACCAAAATCAAGGAGATTATATTGAGAAAAGACATTTTGTTTAGGGAGTCTAAGAACATGCCGGAGAAGAAGTATAATCGCAGAATGGGAATAGCAAATCGACAATACGACAGACTGAAGATCCAGCTTTCTGACCTTGACGCAAGGATGCGAATAGTCTTAAGTAGGAATGCTCTTGAATGGACCGACCTGACAGAAAGGGTAAATAATCGTATGAGACACGAGAGGAAGGAGGCAAGATTGGACGAGGATCAAAAAGAGCTAATGGAAAAGCGGGAGAAGCGGAGACAGAAAGCGAAGAGGGAGAAGGAGAAGGAGTTGGACAAAATCAGGAAGTTGCACGAGGAGCGTGGACGTCGTTGATGACGCGTGGTAGCCGCCATGAGTAAATAAGATATATCAACACCTGGGCAGAGAAGAATGGTAGGTATTGTATCTTGTGAGTATTGATTTTTGCTGGTAGCTTTTAGTAAGTTTTGTCATTGTTGTGTAACTTATAGCGCTCGAAATAGAAACGAGATTCTTATGATTATGTCCCCGGAATTTGATTGCAACCCGTTGTTAACCCCACGCCCCATTATCGTTCGACACCCGTTGCTGTCAGTTTCTCGTTCTGTAACTCAACTACGTTCATGTACCCATGTGCAACGAATATAGCTTCATATGTCGCGAATGTAACAGTTTAGTTCTCTGGCGTGAGAAATGCGACAAAGAGCGACGACATCCCAGCTCAACATGTCTTTTCGTTTATGGAGGAGCTGCTGAGCCGCCAAAGAAGAAAGAAGGACCACCACGGCCAGTCCATCGCTGCAGCAAAAATGTCAACGAAGAACCGCCTGTATTTATACAAGACAAAGCTCTTGCCGAGTTTTTAAACAACATTAGCGACACGGCAAACAGTAAATTCGATGAAGCATACCAAGCCTTGCGCGACACTCAAACAGATGAGAAGCGACAACCAATGTATCAGGCGCGAAAAAAGTTATATTTCTCCAGCTCTCGATCTCAAGATGTTATGAGCTCGATGAAGTCCTCTGACACAAAGAGATTCGGCAAGTTAATGGAAGACCTCGGGGGCGAAGATGCGGGAAATGCTAGAATACCGGTCTCTCTCTTACCGGCATTTGACAAGAGTCGAGAAGCGTTGGAAGTCGCTCAAAGGGTTGCACATTTGCGAAACGAACGCTTGAAAACAGCAGATATTGTTGCGCAAGCGATGCAGTTTTTGACGTCTTTTGAACGCTGGCAGGATCAGTTGTATTTATACCTCTTGTTCTGTTCTGGCGCAAAACTACCAGCAAAAGTCGCCTGGAATCATGAAGCGAATAATACATTCTGGTTCTTTCCTCACACATCGGAGCTACTTTCAGCAAAGCCAAAAGCAGGACATTCCGTCCTGATAGTCATGTCGAAACCGGCAAAGAAAATGATGAAAACATTCATGCCATGGACTGCATCAATGTTTGACTCCGCGGGAAAATGGATCTCTTCGATTCTGCCGTCCCGACGACGAAGTAGAGATTATTACGACGACATGGAACAAGAACGCGACGATCGAATCTACGATCCCTATCGACCACGCGGACGTTCATCTGACGGTAGAAAGAGACGAGATTCCGATTATCGCTACTACGACGACCGATCTGCATCGGTGGCAATTCCCGGCTCCGTCGACGCTTACTCTCGTCGCGGAGATCCGTTTTCTTCAGATTACAGCCATGAGCGACAAAATGGTGTCAACGGACATGGATATCGACAAGGTCATGGTGGAGGTCTCTACCACCCAACATATGGTAACGAACACAACAAAGCCTTTCGCTTTCCCGTCGGTGATGCCGCCATGCACGGCCATCGAAACGTCGAGTTTGGTAAAGGACATCATCACGATCATCACGATCACCACCACAAGGAAGACAAAGGAGATTCCAAAGGCGTTCATTGGACAGGAGGTGAAAATAAAGAAACAAGAGATGAATACGGAAACGTCACGCAGAGCGCTGGCAGAACGAAAGATGGAAAAACATACGCTACCAGCCGCACGCCGGGTGGATCGGCCAGCGCTCGACATGGAGGCTTCGAGGGCATGAGCACGGAAGAGATCAAAAAGATGATGTTGGACGATATCAGAAAGGGTCTGGGACCCTCAGGAGGTACCGGGATGTCCAACCCCTTCTCGCTGAGCTTTCCAGGTGAAGGTTCGGGGCTGATAAATAGTAGGGGACCTGGCGAAAGAATGTTTGCGAGTACTGCCGGGAAAGATTTGTACAACATCAAAGGGTTGACGAGAGGGCTCAAAAAAGGAGAAACGTATTCGAGTACGTGGAATGACACCAAGGGTAACAAAGTTAGTCGTGGCACTGGTGCCGGTGCTTTGCCTGGGGGAGGAGTTTATTCTAGAAGTAGGGGAGATGGTGACCATGCTGAAGCAGCAGGAATTTCATAAACACAGCCAAAGATGCATGTTTTGGTTAGATATTATTTTATGGAGGGTGTTATATCTCGTTAGCTAATGGTCATGGATATACTTGCACAATCAATGTACACAATATAATGAATTCATCATGAACACACATTCAGAGACATAGATGTTTTGTTATATATATTTGTCAATATTTGCCCTCTTGTATAGCCATCTCAACTGGATTCTTTACATCTACCACCCCCGTCGCTTTCAATCTCTCAAACAAGACAAATAATCTCTCTGCTTCTCTTTCTTTTTCTTCATCAGTCATTTCTACAAAGTTATCATCCTTGTGATCCTCCTCTTCCGCGTCTCTTCTCTGACCTGTGATGGGATTTATATCCACACTTGCACTTTCTTGATCGGCATTACCATCTTTATTCTGTTGTTGGAGGAGACTTGGATCGATACTTTTTCCCAGTCGCATCAATATCCCTACAGCATGACCGTATCCGATATTCTTGACCAATCTCGCGCTATCTTCGTGAGATAATTCATATAACAAAGAAGAGGTAATGTCTCTTGTCATGTTTCCGTGCGATAATGAAGGATTGATTGCCGCTCGAACAAGTCGGGATGATATTGAATTATCCTTGCCTAGTGGATGAGCACGAGATTGCTCGTCTGGTAGTAAAGATGATTCGATATGAGCTTTGACGTCTTGATTTGGTGCGGTCAGATATAAGTTTCGAATGAGAGTCAGAAGAGGTGTAAATACAGTGTCGGTCGTTGAAGAACTATCAGGAGGCATGTTTGCATCAAGTATTGATATCAGAGTGTTGACAAGCAAGCACGGATTCTCTGGAGGAAAGAATGGCTCGCGTGATGAAGCATCTTCTATTTTCGATAGAGGCGGGTATAGATTTAAAAGAGCATTAATTAAGAGAGTTATTGGAGATTGTAGAGCAGTTTTTGATGTTGTGCATGTACAGATCAGCTTGACTAGATGTGGTACAGAAGGCGATAATCGCTCTATGCAGTCTGTGCAATGATAGACCAAGCTGGGAATAAGCTTCAGAGTTTCCTCAAATGCCATCTCCTCAATATCTGTTGGCGTAGATGCTGTTCCATCTTGCTCAAGTATAATTTTATCGTAAAGATTCTGTGACATGGATTAGCACCCGATCGAGTAGAAAGTAGTCAAGAGTATGTACCCTTTTGATGCTGTCCCCTAAAGCTGCTTCGTCCAGGAGTCGTCGGATGTTCAGCTTGCCCGTATATGTACTTAGAAATATTAAGCGCGCCGTAAGAAACTCATCATTCCGATCATCATTCTTAAGCTGAATTAGCGATTGACCGGAAAAGGGTTCTGGAATCTCTATTCATTTACTTTCATACGAATTGCTGCTTTGTATACACCATCAAGGTCAATTACAAGCTGACGAGTATCTTCTATCAATAGCATTGCATTTGCAAGACACCTCATAGCTTCTTGAGAGGATCGCGTATTTCCATTATCAAAAGCGTGATAACACAAGACCTCTATTGAAGATCGATTCCAGGTTTTTCGAGCGTTGTGAGCATCTCGACACAATACTTTCAACTCTGTGAGAATGCCAGTCCGTTCTTCTATGGATCAGAAGGTTGCTTCATATCATTGAGGTTTTTGAAGACTGCGCACGTTCATCACTTAGATTATTCGACTTCTGATCGTCGACCAATTTGTTAATTAACATAGATGGCGCATTGTGAACTATTTATTATCAGTTTAGATGGCTAAACGATTAGCATGAGAATTATCATACCACTGGCCATAATGAAATGCGTGATCAACACTCAATGAAGAATATTAATGGTCTCAAGTTATTGTACCAAAAGCTCCCCAATTAATTATGGCACGAACCCTTTTACAGTACTATCGCCCCGAATGCTATTTTTGGTTACCCCAGCCACGGACGCGATCTCGCGTGTCGTGTCTTAAAGTGGTTTTTTCACATCGTTTTCGTTAATTCACAATGCATTTTGGTGCGACTCATTGAAGAACTTCATCATCTTTGGAATTCTTTGTATTCGATAAAGTTGCAATGAATAGGGATGTCATAACAGCCCCCAAATTTTCTATGATTCTTGCCCCTCACAATTATGAGCATATCTTCACCTCTAAAATTCAATATTTCACCTCGACCTCCAACTCCACCAAAAGATTATAATAATACCACCGTCATCGACGAGGTTCTCAATCGCATAAAAGACAATTCATTGAATCCTATCAACAAATTCTCCACCCCATCACAACAGCAATTTATTACAGCTCTTAGTACACCGCCAGAATCATCTCCATCGAAGAATGACGACGATTGTTCATCTAGAAGTGCGAGAAGAGTGGCGTTTAATCCGCGTACAACGGAGCATCATCATGAAAAGGGATCAAGTCTGGGATGCCCGGATCTTCGACCATTGCCATCAACAACAGTGAAGCCGCTGCGATCGATACTCAAATCAAACGTTTGTGGGACACCTTTATCCGACAGCGACAGAAGTCCATCAACGAGTTACTTTACCATACCTTATAAACTTCCATTCAATAAAATGTTGGAATCCTGTTTGAAACTGCTTAGTTCAGCAGATGTGACATTGCGGCTAGATGGATATCAGACGCTTGTAGGTTCACTAAAGGCATATGCAAACTTTCCAGATGAAGAACAATTTCGTGAAAAGCTTCCGGTGTTATGTCAAAATATTCTACGAGACCTCAAATTGGATACGACGTTGGACAAGAATCGCATGGCCATTTTGCAGGCGTTGAAGCTTGTACTGGTACTCTTCGGCGCATCAAATCTCACGGGGCGATTGACAAACGAATTTCGAGCTGCATTGTTAGATTCATCGATAGACTATTTGGGTCGCGAAAACATTAATAAACCAATAGCAAATAATTATATGTTTCTACTCTCGCTTCGAGAGTTTAATCCGCGTTCTCTGGCCAGTTCTGCAAAGGCTGAACAACTTTTAGGTCGATTGAAAGACATTCATGAGAAAATTTCTGGTAACAGCGTCATTGCAACGAGATTAAGCATATACCAGCGTATGATTGAACATACACCTTCCATCATGCTTGGGAAGATAAGATCGTGGATAGAACATATATTTCACGCAGCTTTGAGTAATCATGAAGATCTTAGAAAACGTGCCATCGAATGTGGTCTGCAGGCAGGTAATACATTTGGTATACAATTCGCTGCAACTCGAGTTGTAGTTGAAGTGTTTGCTGTCGAGACAGAAGCAGGCTTGACATATGGTCAACACTTTACAGCAAGACTTGCAGACATGGCTAAAGATCCAACTCAGCGCATTTTCATCCCTCAAATACTATCAGTCATCATAATGTTCTTTCGCAGCAAAAAGCAACCTTTGTCCGCTTGGCAAATGTCTCGACCAATTCTCACACTCATTCAGAATTGCTTTAACTCCCCTGAACTGCCTGACAAGGTCGAAGCCACAATGTTTTGGAATCGGTTGGTCTATGTTGTAGATCTACAGACTGTTACATTGGATAATCCAGACCACATACTGGTACAACTAAGAGCACCCTTTGCTCCGGATTTGTTAGCAAGACATGGAAATGATAAGATTGGCCTCGCCGTCCGACGCACCACTCTTTTTGGCTACACGAATTTGTTGTATTATGCACTTCAGCCCGCACAAAGTCATGATAGGTTAGACTTTTTCTGGGATTTGTATGTAAAGGATATACTACCAAAGCTAATGGATTCAAGATCAAAAGATCGACGATCGGCAGAGCGGATTCTCGAAGCCCTAATGTCTACACAAACTAAAGCATGGCAGAGTGATAGAGCTACCACGGACCCTCCACTAAGACCACAAGAGTTACCCCGGATAGACCCTCAGTGGATTAGATCACGCCTACCCACAGTTCTCAAAACATTCCAGCAAACAATCAGGAATCAGCTAATCATGCCCACCGAAGAAGTAGAGCGCGTATCCATATGGCGCATCCTGCTATCTACAATCTCGGAATTGAGTAAACAAGAAGTGAGATCATCCATGGAGACAAGAGAAGCGCTGGCGGTTTCTGTAAAGTTCATCTGTGATAGCTGGACAGCGAGCTCGAAAGTCGGTGAAGACTCAACTATGGAAAGGTTTATGAAGCGATCAGATATTATGGTGCATGACCTGTTGGACCTGTTTGGATCTGTTGTTTTTTTCGAAGATACACTGACTTTAGGACCTTCTAATACTGTTCAAGCAGTGCCTGCAACATTACATCGATCATCCAAAAAACATGGAACATCCACATCGGCTATGCTTGTCATTTTCGAAGCTCTAGTGACACTCGCCACAACTAGCATATCTACCCTTAATCCAATACTTGTAGCACGGACATTACTTGACGCCGTGGAAGCAGCAACATCAGCGCTTCAGACAAAGTTGAACATCCTGCGCAAATGTATGAAAATGTTACAACACGCCACGAAAGCTTCGGGATCGTCGACGTCGATGTGCTCCTTGTGCGACGCTATACTCGCGACGGCAAGCAAATGCTCATCTACCAGCGAATCTGATGTAGAGTCAGAGACCTTTAACCCAAAGGTGAATGACAATTTGCTGGAAATCTTGATTCTAGGACTGCCAATGCAACAAGGACATGCTTTAAGTGCTGAATGGAGATATTTGTACAACAGTCTTTCCGTTGTTTTTAGAGAAAAAGCTGGAGGTTTGTGTGTAAGGATTGCCGTAATGGAACCTATCGCACGAGCAGCCATGTCAACGGAGAATCCGGTGGAAGAGTCGATCAAAGTGCAGATAGGATCGTTACTGTTGACGAACTTTACTTGGGTTGATAGCGCTGCGCAGCTCGATCGAGTTTACAAATCGCTGGAATCATCTCATGCACACAATTTTAAACGAGAATCTTCAGCGCACAATCTAGAAGAGGCGTTTGCGCTGGTCGGGCAAGTCCTGCGAATAATGACCGACATAAAAGCGTGTCGGACAGCACATACATTGGCCCTACTTCTGACAAGTCTTCGGAACTGTCCATCTCGCCAACTTGTTCCGTCGATAGCCAGACTTTCCGTTGGCTTGAAGGTCTTGCTGGCGATGGCATGTAAATCGAGAACATCGAGCGAATACGACAAGCTATTCCAGAACAAGGTATGTCAAACATTCTCCGCATAAATTTTAATCGTTAGCTGACATTGTCAAAGATTGAAACTCTATGGTATGGGATTCTTGTTCTGTTGGAGCAAATACCAGCCACTTCAGACTTACTTGGCCAGATCTCTACCTTGTTGATCAATGCATTAACGGGTGAGAGTCGCGAAGTTTTCAACGAGACTGTAGAATACTGGAACAAAACTTTCGGACAAGCTGTAGAATTGTCATATCCACCAGACCTCGTCAAAGTTCTGAGAGCATTAGCTCGGCAAGTGGATATTGATCTACCATCATTCCCTACTGCTGTAGACGTCGAGGTAAGTTGATGCCTGCTGAGCATATTATATCATATTTTATATTGATTTTTCTTAGACTCTCGAGGACGTGCGTTTTCCAGCAATGGTCGAAAGTGCTTTATCAGATCAGGATCTTGACGCACTTTCTGACCATGACATGACACCTCACCCGAAGTCTTCTGTGAAATCATTGTTAGAAAATGTAAGGCGACACACTCCTCAACCAACATCTCACGACACGAATACAGCAGCAGGAAGCCACACACCAAAATCCAAAGCAATGCCTCCGCCCAAACTCAAACATGACAATTCTCAGATTGAATTCGTCAATATCACCCATTTACATTCCGAATTAACAGAGGATGGCACTCAAAGCTTGACAGAAAGACAAAGGGAAGTATATGAACGTCAGCAAGAAGAAGCTGCAAGGTTGTTTCCTATGATTTCATCAAGTCCAGCACCATCCTCGACATTAAAGAATCTGATTGTTGAAAGAGTTACAAACTCACAACAACGAATAGCTGCTGGTCGACGCTTTGATACGCCAGAACCAGAGAATGACGACCAAGCAATGATTGATACATGCATGAATTCATCTCCAATCGTACAAAGTCTTCAAAGAGCTCAAAGTAGAAGTTCACAAGCTAGTCCAAGTAGAGAAAGAGAACAGAATGAAGCGGTACAGGTGAACAATGCTGAAGTTGACAATGTCGAAAATGATAATGCAATGAATATTGATGAGGTACCGTCTTCACCGCCTGAAATGCCGCATGAGCTCTTGTTACCCGAGGTTGATAACCATGAAAATGAGCCAGAAGAAGATAATACTTCGGTATACTCTTTGGCACTTACTGGCGGTCCTGTCACAGAACATGCAGAAGTACCTGCGACAACGACAAGCACACAGGTCAATGTCAGTACAGAAGTTGTAAGAAGTACGGGTGACAAGGTCCTCGAGGCTGATAATGCACACAATGGGGACGTAATTCATCCCGATGATTTTGACACGACGTATCTTGATGATGTTTCCCCTATGTTGCAAGCTGATAATGTAGAAACAAGATACAACAACGAGAATCTTGATGAGCCAACTGAAATCACGGAATCTGCAAAGTTTGACCCGGTCGAGGATCCAATTAACAACGAACACATGGAAGGGCAGCTAGATACTCTTGATACGGTCAGATTGTCAAACGCCGCGATAACGGAAGGTCCCGCAAATGATCAAGATTTGACCACAGTCGCGGATTCGTTCGTTGTTCAAGCACAGTCGCTAACCATACCAAATCATCAAACTTCGACCACGATTGATGCAGCGCCAATCTCGGACTCTACAGGATCAAGAAAGCGAAAGCGTCCAGTAAGCACCACAATCGAATCTCCACGAAAACGATTAAGTTGGCTACCTTCCTGGATGACATTGGGAATAAAAACAACATCATCTCAACCGGAAATAGTGGAAGATAGTGATGATGATATTCAAGATTGTATAGTTGTTGCTACTCAGCCTTCCCCACAGATGAGTAGCGAATTGGATCTAGATCTGAAGGATATGCCGCAATCTACGTCTCAGCAAGAAACAAGGACAAAATTGACACCAAAACATGCAAAAGGAAAAGGTTCTGCACGTAGATCAAATCCTAGGACAGCAGTATCACGATCATTAAAGAGAAAAGCATCGCATTCTTCGGTCATTTCTAGCTCTCACGAGAACAAAACAACGACACCTAGTAGAGATGGAGAAAATGATGATGAACCTTTGAGTAAAAGAACACGAAGACAGTTAAGAAATCAAATCGCGTCTTCACCGATAAGAGCATCAACGAGAGACGCGAGTAGTGTACCAGCGACACCAGTCGATAACTTGGTAGTCAACATAGCTCGTCTACCTTCAACACCATCAAATTGGTCTCGTGTAAGTGGAACAGTAAATGCTACAGATATATTAATCAAAGCAGATGTACTAGAAGACGAGCAGTTTCTTGATGTTGAAGAGGTAGACTTTGTAACGACAATCAAAGCTACAGATGAAGAAGACAGCATAGAAGACAGTCCTGCATCGCCAAGTATGTTGAGTAGATTAAAGAATATACTTAATGAAGTCAAAGATCTCGGAAGAAAATTTGTCTTGGGACCTACAGAAGCTCACGAGATTTCCAGAGTATTGTTTGAACTTGGACATGAAGTTCATGTCGCTGGAGAAAGAAAATCAGATAATGTTCAATAATAGATATTATTATATAGTTTTACCAAAATATTGAAAAACATTCGTAACACTCATTGAGTTCTCCACTATTTTTGTAACTCACTGCCAGTGGGACTACAGGGTGAAATGTCAAAATTTGTGGAGTAAAGTTATGGGGAACAAAGCTTGTCTGATACCGTTTCAGAATTACCCCACCTCTTACCAATTGTCGAGAGCTCTAGCAATCAATCAATGCTTTGGTAACGAATATTCAATCCCTTATATACTTAACATATATACATACTCATTCAGTCTCGTAAACTATCTACAAAAATGGTCCATCGACAACATAAACCCGCAGCACTAGTCAGTCCAACATCTGCCGGACCACAACCAATAGTCAACGTGGGAGAAGACGTCGTTTCTGCAACTTTACCCACGGGAGAGTCCGTGTGCGTACATCTCTACGGCGCCACCGTGACGAGTTGGAAGAGCAACGGAGGACTAAAAGAGAATCTATGGCTAAGTACATCTGCGAAACTAGACGGTAGTAAAGCGATCAGGGGTGGTATACCGATAGTATTTCCCGTACGTCCCCTGCTGTCCCTTTCCCACTCTCTACAGTTTATTTTCCTTGGGAATGTCTTACTGATGTGACATGTGGTGAGTAGGTATTCGGTCCTCCGCCAAAAGATCATCCCACCTCGTCCCTCCCTCAACATGGATTCGCGCGCGTTTCGCAATGGGAGTATCTAGGTAAATCAAACGCCGAGTCGAGTCTCGTGTCGTCGAGCACCGCTTCTACAAAGACTGGCTCGACGAGTACCGCGACTACAAGTGAGGCTAGGCAAGACCATGACGATGAAGACTCGTCTGCTGTGAGACTTGATTTTGGTCTCACGCCTGCGAATCTCCAGCCGGAACATGCAAAAGCGTGGCCGTATAGTTTCGCTTTACAATATAGTGTCACTCTCGGTAGAGAAGGGCTGAGGACAATGTTGGAGGTGAGGAACGAGGGGACGGAAAAGTTTGATTTTCAGTTTTTGGAACATACGTATTTCAAAGTAGATGTATGTTGACTCTTTCTCTGCTTGATATGTTGGATTAGAAAAGATATGCTAATGTGAGGATAATAGGATGTTAGTAGGACTTCTGTGACGGGTCTAGCAGGAGTGAGATATACGGATAAATTACAGAATAATACGGAATGTTCATCCCAAGGACATGAATTGAAGATTGAATCGGGAGTTGATAGAATGTATAAATCGTTGACCCAAGATACTACTAGTATTCTAATAGACGGTAATAAACCTGTAATGGATATTGTGAGGGATAACCTCGATGATGTGGTTATATGGAATCCATGGAAAGAAGGTGCAGCGGCAATGAGTGATTGGGAACCGAAAGAAGGATATAAACAGATGTTGTGTGTCGAAGCGGGTAGTGTGGGTGGATGGCAGGTTTTGGAAGGGAGTGATATCTGGGAAGGTGGTCAAGTATTGAGGAATTACTCCAGTTGAAAAGACTAGACAATGAATCAAAGTTAGGCTAGAGTCATGCGTATCTTTAACACAAGTTTCTATAGAAATGCATTATGATGTGATAAAACATCTCATGACTGTTGCGTATTTTACATGGTAGAAGTAGCATTACCACAAGTCACATGTTTTTCTCCATTGTCTGCTTAACAAATATCTTTCCCAATTCAATACGTAATTTTTATCAAATGGAAGGGCTTGGATATGAAATGTTTAGATACCCTATCCAAAGTTCTTTCACACTGGACATCGTTCTTAATGCTAGTATGTGTTTTGCAATATTTCCTTTCTTGGCAGACCAGTAAACAGATTCTACCGAAATCACGCGTCCCAAAAAATGAAGTGTACAGCAAACCATGAATCTACATATCTGCTATGATACACCAAGAGGGCATAAGTACGCATTACGGTGCCCAATCTTCTTATAAAATCGATAGCGAGTCTTTATACAACTGGATAACAGATTATGAGTCTATCGAAGCTAGTGATTAATCCATGGATAATGAATTGGTGCCGCAACACATGATTTTGTTGCTCTTAGTCCTGACTCGTACTCAAGAACTTTAGAGTTTGACTGTGAGTCATATATAATCGTAGATTTTGATCCCACCTTTCCACCACGTCATTGGACATTGAGTGCACTCGTTCAAACATGGCAGAATCAATACAGAATGCCGCTACGGCGGTTAAAGATGCAGTGAATGATGCTACACAAAGTATTGCGAATCTCACAACATCAGACAATGGCTCTGTCACCGCAAGCACCACAAATGAAACAGCCAAAGCTGCCGAGACTGGTGAGACAGCCGACAAGACTGAAGTTGAAGATTCAGCAAATGCTGCGGCCAAAACATATGTCGATGAAGTCACTGGCGAAAAGGTGTCCAAAACAGAATTGAAAAGGAGACAAAAACAACGTGAAAAAGAAGCCAAAAAGGTGGAAGCAGCGGCAGCAGCTCCACCCAAGCCAGCACCAAAAGCAAAGACAGTCAGTGCTGAGGAAGAAGAAGCTCATCTCAACCCAAATCAATATTTTGAGATTAGAACTAGAGCTGTTCAAAAAATGATCAAAAGTCAAGATCCTGATCCGTAAGTAATTCAACCACAACCAGATAATGTAGTAAGTTAATCCGTCCTTGAATAGATACCCTCACAAATTCCAAGTCACTTATGATGCACGTAACTTTGCGAATGAATTTGCTCACATGAAAAGTGGAGAATTTGACAAGAGTAAAGAAATATGCATCGGAGCAAGAATTTACATCAAACGATCAGCAGGAGTCAATCTCTGTTTTTACGATGTACGAGCAGAAGGTGTACGACTTCAGATCATGTGTCAAGCACAAGAATCAACCAGTTCAAGAAGCTTTCAAGATCAACATGAACCACTTCGTCGCGGTGATATCATTGGTATCAAAGGTTATCCTGGTAGAACAAACCCAAAAACAAGAGATGAAGGGGAGTTGAGTATCTTTGCTCAAGAAATCATTCTTCTAGCACCTTGTCTTCATCAATTACCAGAGAAACATCATGGATTTACAAACCAAGAAGAAAGACATCGTAAACGTCATCTTGATTTGATCATGAATGATAAAGTCCGACAAACATTCATCACTCGAGCCAAGATCATTTCTTACATTCGTAGATTCTTCGACGATCGTAATTTTACTGAAGTGGAAACACCAATGATGAACGCGATTGCTGGAGGTGCAACTGCTAAACCATTCAAGACTCATCACAACGATTTGAATGCGGAGTTATTCATGCGTGTCGCACCAGAACTATATCTCAAACAATTGATCGTCGGGGGAATGGAACGAGTTTACGAATTAGGACGTCTGTTCCGAAACGAAGGTATAGATCTGACACACAATCCCGAATTTACATCATGTGAATTCTACCAAGCCTATGCCGATGTTCACGATGTCATGGCCTTGACTGAAGAGCTCGTATCTGGTCTAGTCAAGCACGTGACTGGAGGATACGAGACCGAATTCGTAACCCAACACGGTGAAACTTACAAAGTCAACTGGCAGAAACCATGGCGCCGAATCGAGATGATTGCAGGATTAGAAGAAGCATGTGGCGAGAAATTCCCAGCAGGAGATCAATTACACACCGACGAAACGAACCAATTTTTGAGAAGAATGCTCAAAAAGATGAAAGTCGACTGTTCTGCTCCGTTGACGAATGCGAGAATGCTAGACAAGCTCACCGGCGAGTTCCTCGAGGAACAATGCGTGAACCCGACGTTCATCACCGGGCATCCGCAAATGATGTCTCCGTTGGCGAAATACCACCGCGAGATTCCCGGCCTATGCGAGCGTTTCGAAGCGTTTGTGTGCAAAAAGGAAATCGTCAACGCGTACACGGAATTGAACGATCCGTTTGATCAAAGAATGAGATTCGAAGAGCAAGCCAGACAGAAGGAACAAGGCGACGATGAAGCGCAGATGATTGACGAGACGTTTTGTCAGGCTTTGGAGTACGGGCTTCCACCGACTGGAGGTTGGGGAATGGGAATCGATAGGATCGTCATGTTTTTGACGAATAATTACTCTATCAAGGAGGTCTTGACGTTTCCTATGATGAAGCCTGAAGAAAAGGCTGAGAGGGAAAAGATTGTTAAAAGTACTGATTTGGTTGACGTGGAGAGATTTCCTGTAGAGGGTATCGCTCATAAATAGATAAAGAGTATTAGTACAATACATCTACCTTGATGTCGTAGGTAGTTATTCAGATGAATGTCTAGAGAAGTAAAGTTCAATATATTACAATTCATTGTAGATTTTTTATGTACAAGTGATAAATGGCAACGAATCGAATGTATAACACCAGCCATGATAGGCATCTTTCTTATCAATCCTATAGGATACCTCGGTACGGTTTAGTGATATCCGGTCAGTCACATTCCCGTTAAACAAACCATCATCGTCATTGTAGATAATCACCCCTCTTCCAATCCATCATTTCTTCTATAATCGATAGACACCTCTACATCTCCTTGCTGATGAAAAAACGTATAAATCAACCAAACACCTCACCTTCAATTCCATCACCTTGATAAAAACACTCAATGACTAGTGCTCAGTAATACTCCGGCAACCCCAACCCTGCATAATCCGGCACAGTATCATTACAACTAAAACTCCTCTGCCAAGTTTTCTGCGGCAATATCCCCGCTGCCATACCATCTGAATAACTCCACTGCGTATTCGACTCGGTCTTCCACGTCCAATAGAACCATCCCCAGCCTTGTTCGAAACTATGCATCTGCGCCTCGGCATAGTCGCGCAGCCACTGTTTATACTCTGCAGTGTAGGTGTTTGGATCTGCGTTTGCGTCGTCACACGAGCAACGCGGGTTGTTCATCGTCGGACACGTGGGCGTGAGCACGCTTCCGGACGTAGAGCCCCCGGGGCCGTCGAACATGTTCAGAGTGCCCTCCCAGCGAGACCCGACCCCTACGTTGTTGAGGTACGTCGCGCAGTCGGTGTCGGCTTGGGACCATTCTCCGACCATTGTCGGACCGAAGCCCGTGGCTTTGTTGAGACTGCGTAATGTTTGAGCCGACCACGCGCCACATGCAAATGTCATTTTTGCGGTGTGAGCTAGCGTCAACGTCCCTGTAGCAAAGATTACGTATTGATGTACGTCGATGATCAAGTTGGGTAGATCTTGGAATAAACCCTGCCAATGGTCGAGACCGAGGAAACCGTCTCCTATGGATATGATGGCGTTTTTAATGCCGTTACCGCGGATTGTAGAAATTGCTTGTACGGTCCAGTTGTTAACTACTTTTACGTCTAGAGATGTCATACGAGGCTCATTTACCAGTCCATAAATGGTAATGATATTTTTATAACGAGGTTGAGCAAAGAATTTTGAAAGTCGGTCGTGGATATCAATAGTTCTTTGCGCGTTCAATGCACCGTCTGTACCATGCAACCAACCGATGGCACCTTGACGACCAGAATGATTCCACCCGTTTTGACTTCCAGGAGCTCCGTGAAGATCAAGATTAATTCTCAATCCACACTGACGAGCCCATTCAATGGCGCGAAGAAGATAACGCCAAGATACTTGTGCGACATATGGATCTCCAGGATATGTCTCTACCATCCAGTATCCAAAAGGTATTCTTACATGATCAAAACCAGCATTCTGCATATCAATAAAGTCCTGCTTGGTTATAAAAGTAGAATAATGCTTTTCAAACGTGCCTTTGACAGTAGCGGGAGATAGAGTAGATGCTAGGGTATATTCATCAATAACACCTTGAGATGATTTATATTGGTTGAAATAAGATGGAGTTATTACTGGTTCGAGAACAAACCATCCACCAACATTGATACCTCGAATTGGCATTACGCCATAGTTCCAAGGATCGTGCAGAGCAGGGACGTTAGAATTAGCTTGGGTACTGTCATCCCAAGTAGAGTTTAGTCCGATGATCGGTAAATTCCCAATCATTACATTGGTAATAGTGACATTGAAATCGTTTGTATCATACCAACTGAATGGATCAAGCCATGTATTCTTATCAGACGTCGGTACGCTGTTAGGATCTAAACCTGCTAGATTACTATTGCTCGGTTGTCCATTTGATGATGAAGAACCTTTGGTTGATGTACTTGTAGTGTTTGTCTTTTTCTTACTGAGCACTATAGCTACAGGAATGATAATGATTAGGATCAAAATCAGTATTATCAAGCATATCACTGCAATACGTCAGATAACCGTACAATATTAGGTATGTAATGTGAAACTTACATCGTGACTTTTTCCGTTTCTTCTGTGTCAAGTCCTTCTTTTCTGAAGTCTGGCGATATTCGTCCCCTCTCGAAGCATCACTTTGGTTTTCCATTGGTGATTTTCTGCGTCGAAACCAATTCATAAATTCAAACCCTCTTCTTTCACTAGGTAACTGATTATATCCATTCTTCTCTAATTTCTGTCCACTAATCACTCGTCTTTTCTCATCAACGACTTCATATCCATCATCACACCTGCCCCGATCCCTCTTTTCTCTACGAGTATATACCTCTACTTCTACTACCTCGTCATCCCTCCTCTCACGCTCCAATCTCTCTAACCTCCTCTTTTCTCTCCTCTCTTCTTTTCTCCGTCGTCGCTCTCGTTCAAACTCACTAACGTCACCCTCTTCTTCGTCGTCCTTGACGTCTCGTTGGATTTTATAAGAACCAACATTCCAATCCCGACCTTGATTCAATTTATCCAACGCCGCCAGTTTCCCAGCTGACAATCTCGTTCTCTCGCCATGATCCTTTTTTCTGTCTCTTCTTTCATCTCTTTCGAGCTTGGAACTATACCTCCTTTCATCCTGTTCTTTTACGGGAGAATTACCAGGACTGTCGCGGTAATAAGCTCTTCTTCGCCTGTACTCTTCGTCATCAATGCGTTCGTCTCCTCGAGCGTTTTTTACTTGGATATCATATCCCTCGGCATCTCTGGTCCTTTCGTGTCTTCGTGGAATGGAAGTATATGTCTGTGAAGGTCTTGTAGGAGAAGACGAAGAAGCAGTGTGCGAATCATAACGACCGTCACGGCGTTTTGGATTGTTTATTCTTTCACGCTTTTCTTTACTGTTGTTGGTGCTGCTATCATTCTTTTCATCGTCTGATAGAAAAGGATCGACGTTGCGTCGATAGCCTGGCATTTTCGTATGGTTCTGTAGAATGAACCCCTAACGGCTTGACGTTTGCTGTCAAGAATTCCGTGCGCCAAAATATTCAGTCTATGCTTTCGAGACTTTTTTATGAAAAATTAAAACATGTTGATTATTCATATGGTTAAGTAATGGTGTAATTGTACTGCCAAATATTACATCTCCAATGGATTGATTGATGGATACTTACGAGTTTCAAAAACAATCAGTGTATTTTTATTCATGTTTATTTACAATGACGTCGATAGGGCAACAAAGCAAGACTCGAATTCCGACACGTGATTAAAATAACATTCACTTCACTTCATCATTCCAAGAAGAAAACGGATATACAGAAAGAAATGATCAAGATGAATGAAACAGCAATCTATGCTACATGAAGATAATTACGTATGCTATCAAAAAGACGGTTTATCAGCCAGCCTGCTCAAATTCAGACTTGATATGTGACAATTGACAAACGATGCAGAAGTGCTGCAGAATAAAGGCATTATTATTTATTATTTATTATTTCATCGACGAATGTTTGTTCTATTGGTGATCGTGCTTCTCCTATTGCGATCGTGTTTCTTCTATAGTGATCATGTAATGAAAGTTGTTTTCAAGAAAGATGAAAGGCGCCCTGTCCTTCCTTAATAGCGATAGCCAGCTTCGCTTTTAATATTTCTGCTGAAGAATAATTTGGCATCTTCAAATAATTAACACATGTCATGACACTTGGCAAGTAATCATCTGGCGTTAGTGGTGCTTCGCTTGGTTTACACACGACAGTAAACATAGGTGTCAGTGCTTTGAAACCTACAGGTCATGTCAGTATGTATGCAAATCTATAGTTGGACACGAGACATACCTCCAATAGGCAATTTAGGACTACCAGTAACAAATTGTAAAAAGTCACGCTGTTCGACCAGACTAAATTCTGACATGGTCTGTAAAAGGTTACGAATGCTTGGACTGTCCATGTTGAAACCATGATCAGCTTTGACAGAATCCATGAGTGCTAGATCAAAGATTAGTGACATAAATCATATACGTATGGTTTATTAGTGACGCACTTTCTAAAGACCAATCTTCTTCACTACGTCCAAAAAGCATTACTAATTCTTCCGGAGTAAAGGCTTGAAGTGCCGAGTATGGAAAAACTTGACTAAAACCAGTCTTGAAAGACTCAATTTGTTTCTTCACACCATTTCCAACAGTAAATTCTAAAACTGCAGCATAATATTTATCGACATTATCAATCGTAACATCAATATTAGCGCCATGCGAGCAGAGCTCTATGCTTGGATATCCTGGCAGTGTAAAATCGAGACCGAGCTCTTCCACAGCAACACCGTTGATACGAATCTGGTCATAGGCAGCAAACTTCTCGTTAGTCGATACGTTAGCATCTTCATGGATCCTTTTCTTTTTTTCAACAACTTTTGCAATTCCACTCATCGACTTGGCAAGACCGCCATCAACCAAGGCAATCATATTCAGACTCGGCTTCGCGTTCAGGTTGTTAGCAATACGAAAAAACACTGGATTAAATGGGATATCGATGATTCTAGAATCAAGCATTGATCGTGCAATAAACTTGCCAAGAAGACGGAAGATTTCGAGAGTGCGCTTGCCGTTCTCATCTTCTAATTGTTTGCTACTCATCGGTGCCGGAAATAGTCCGTTAATACCAAACACGTATTCACTCGCCTTGGTAGATTCATTTTCTCGCCATAGCTTGAGCTTTTTTCTCGAAAACTCTTTCGATATTGTTGCATAAAATTCTAGAGTCGGGCCTAATCCAGTCCCGACTTCATCAAAATACTCAATCTCCAACATACTTGGTGAACTGCCGTAAAGTTCCGTAACTTTAAGCGCCGATTCTAATATGCGATTACGAGAGATGCGGACCTTTTGACGCTGAGTACGCCCGAGAAAAGGTCTTTCATCTCTATGACGTCGTGACTCGTTTTCACTTTGATTACTTTGCCAGCGCGACATGGATCGAGAATAACCAAAGGATGTAGATTGTAGATAAAGATATCGACACTCGAAAGGGAACAAGAAAGGATAAAGCTTAGCAAGGTCTTCAGCCCAGTTTGGAAGGCAATTACTCGCAACGATCAGAGGTTCTTCTAGTTGACGATTCAGTTTTGCTGTGAGCTTGTTGTTGATGAATAGTGAAGGTGTTTTGACGTGCGAGTGCGGGGAGTCTGGCGTTGTGAGACTTGCAGAGAAAGTGTCTCCAATCTCACCAAGGATCTTGAGTAATTTTAATATCGCGGCTGTAGTTGGATGATCTCGTAACGAGACAGGAACACTCGACGGTGATGGAGATGATAAGTCAGCAAGAGGGGAAATCGAAGAAGACTCCGAAGGTGCTGGACCAGACACCTTCTTGAACATGATCTGGTGTGTTGCTGACCACATAGCGCGTCCAGAGACTTCATCCGGTGTAGCTTGGTTAAAATGTACAGCTCGGTAGATAGTAGTATCACTGGACACAGGCTGGCCGTTGATACTAAATTGCAAATGCCAATCAGTTGGTGTGGTAAGCAAGGCAGAAGCGTAAGATAAATGTCGACGAAGAGCAGACGGTGAGGAAAGCAAATCGCGTGCTGCAGCCAATCTAGCTGCACGCGATTCAGCTGTATAACTAGATGTATCGACAGGCTTTTGCTGTGGAGTCGCGATCCGCGTTCCGTCCTCCTTACGTGCGATTACTTTCCCTGAATTAGCCACTTCGAGATTGACTGGTTGAGGTTCGGCATCTGCTTCTTCAACCTGATCATCGATGACATCTTGGAGATCATCAAAAATGCTAGTCTCTCCTGCCATGTCGTCATTCATGTCATCTTCTTCTTGATCGTCGTGATCTTCATCATTGTCATTCTCTTCATCCGAAATCCTAGTCTCATCAGCACATTCTACCTGACTTCCACTTCCGTCATCTGCCATTTCATTCTTGATGAGGTCTCGAAGTCTTTTATAACCGGTAAGAGTCGGCAATTCGGGCTGATGTGAAGTTGATGAACTTGTCGCAGCTGCTGATTTTGAGTCGGTAACAGCGATGTGGGTCTTCTTAGTCTTCACAGCTGGATCATCTGATGCCGATAGATTGGTTCCGGATTGAGTCCGAGTGGCTGAGGTGGGTACATCTGGTGCTGTCGCAAATGTAGCTGGGCTTTTCGAAAGAGATGAACTGGACGATTGCATCATTGCGATACGTGGACGTAGATAGTCATCTAATGATTTGAATGTGGCAATAGCATGGATAGAGACCATTATGCTGCGAAATTGTTTTGGAATTTCGGAATCCTCGTCGGCACATAGCTTGAGTCGGAGTTGTTTGGCCAAGACTGAAGTGGCAGTCGATCGACTATGTTCATATGGATTCTGGTGCACCGTAATCACATCAAAATGCTCAGTCCGACTAAGCAGGTCCTGAAGTTTATGTACCAAAGACATGAACGGCGTTGACGTCGCATTTCCCTGGATGTTTGAAGTCTTGAAGTGAGATGCAAAGGATCGTTTAATATCGTCAGTTGCTACACCATTTTGCAAACTTTGCAAATCAAACATTCCTAAGAGTGCAGGAACAGTATTCGACTTTAGTAGCTCATAACTGGTTATACCTTCTTTTCCGTTGTTATCGAAATATTTTGCAAGCCTTTTGAACTCATCATCAATTTCGGAAGCAGTACACAAGCCCTGGAGCCGTTCTGCAATGTGACAAAGACTTTGCATTTCGCCACACGCTTCTTCGGCTGCTTTTTCGTGAATATCATTATTTGTAGTTTCCATGAAGCGCTGCGCTCTTTTTGTAAGCATGTCAGTCATATGATGGCTGTCAACGGTGTCATCATCGTCCATTTCTTCGTCTTCAGAAGGCTCTGATTCTGTCATCTCTTCGTCGGGTTTTTCTGTCTCTAGAACTGGTTCTGAAGTCTCTTTGTTTGCAGATGCTTCTTGTTTGTCGTCTGTGGTGATTTCTGCAGGCCCGGCTTGAGCATCAATGTGTGTTTCTGGTTGTTCAGTGGATTTGTTACTCAATGTTCTCGGTTTAACAACCCGTAGAGGACGAGCAGCAAGTTCTTTCGCCAAGGCTATAATTCCTTCGCGATACATTTGTCCGAGATAGACGTGACCAAGTCGTTTCATGAGTATTTCTCCCATTTGTAATGCGCAAGACGCAAGTGATGGACTTTCATTTTGTGTCAAAATTGAGGCGATATGTGAAGCGAATGCGATATCTTTCAAGGCTTCTTCAAGTATCGCAGTGCTAAAATTGGAAAGCATCTTAAGCTGTGCAGTCATAACTTTCTGTCTCACTTCAAGGTTAACAGTGCTCGTATAGGCATGCATTAATGTTGGAAAGAGTATAGTAGCAAATCTTTGAACTTCATCGATTGACTCAGCTAATAACTCAACACGTTTAGCATTCTGGCTTCTGGTAGCACCTCCGGTCGACCATGGCTTATGCATGTATTCATCAATTTGAATTTCTCGGGGGATCATATATTGTTCAGCTATAGATGGCAACAGCTCGCAAATAAGGTTGAGTGTCTCAAAGACTTGGTCTTTTGGACTACGAATCAAAGCCTGCATGACGACGTTCTTATCAATCTGGCCAGCAATGCCTTGGGAGCCCGAAGGCGGCGATACACCCGTCAATATTTGATAGATAGTATCGGCAACACTTAAACGTAGCATATCCATCGACAATTGTGGACTCGCGCGTGCCAAAATACCAAGGACTTTCAGAAATTGAGTGTGAATGTTTGTTCCAATCGTGTTTGTCGAGCCTGGAAGCAGTAACCGGAGTATGACTTTAAGAAGATCTGCGTCTATGAGTTGTTCGAGTTTTGCATTCTGCCATTTGAAACTCTCAACAATACGACATACACACAATGCAGCTTGTTCCACAACCTTTTGATCATTGCTACCCAGTACATTCAGAAGAATTGGCATGACATCTTTAACGGTCGAGAATAATTCCTCCGGAATGCCTCTACAGCAATTGGCGGCAGTTGTGACGGCTGTACGCTGTGTCGAGGTTGCGAAGAAATCGAGGTAAGTCAGACAGGCTGTTAAGCCTCCTTCACGAACGATGCTTGAGGGATATTCGACTGATATCTTCTCCAGAGTACTCAAGGCTTGCTCGGCGAGATCGATAAAGTGTATTTCGAGAAGTTTTTGACATAGAATCGGTACAGCACCGCCATAAACAACACTAGAAATTGATGAGGGAATAGCCTCCATGAGATTCGCAATACATCGGCAGGCAAGTAGAAGCATTTCCGGGTTCTCCTCACCCATATCGTTTGGTTGCAGTATTTTGACTAACTCCTTCACAAAAGCATCGGGTGAAAAGAAGCCGGCTAGATTATCTTCGGTAGATATCAACAACAACTCTGAAAGCTCGCTCAAAGCAATCAACTGTACTGATGGATCGTTGGACCTGAGACTCTCGAGCAATCTACGTAGCTTACTAGACATGCCACTCATCATCCCACCCAAAGCACGAAGGGTATTAGTAAAGCTTGATGACGAGCCAACACCAGCCATCCTTGATAGTAACGCCGATGTGAAAGGGTCGTCCTCGTCCAAATGAGCATGTAGTCTCGAAGCCGATGCTTCTTTCGGCGGTGCCTCCTCAGCTTTGGTGTTGTCATTATCATTTGCTCCTTCCATCTCTACATCATCCGGATTGTCAACTATACGTTCTTCTCCTCCTTCCAACAAACTCTTCTCGGTCTCGTCGAATGGAGGATCATCTGTATCCGTTGTAGCATCTTTCTTCCTCCACACCTTCTTCGCTCTTTTAGACGTGCTTGGTGTTGATGCTGATGCTGTCGTGTCCTTGGCATTGACCTGTGATGATTTCCGACCAGAAGATCTTCGCCGTGATTGTGCAGTTATCGGCTGGGACGCCTCTAGCGATATTTCTTCCGAATTCGTCCCAGGAGGTGAAGGTTGTCGTCTCCGACTTGCAGATGCTCGACGGCTCTCGACGAGATCATCCGAACTTGATGCCATATTCGCTGGGGTCTTGTTGTTTCCGTTCGATTTACGGCTTTGTCGTTTTGGCTGTTCGACCTGTGGCTCGACAACGGACGGAGTTTCTGTCACTTTTGATTTCTTTGCTCTCCTTGCCGGCCTTGATTCTTCTTCCGCAGTGACTTCTATCTGAGCTGCTCTTCGTTTTCGTGAAGCTGCAGGTTTGTTGAGAGATACCTGGTCAGACTGAGCACGGGTCTCGTCGGCGGTAGATGTAGTAGGTTGGGATGTATTAGGTTGAGATGTAAGTTTGGCCAATGACCTCGTGACTCTGCGAGACATGGTGTGTCAGTAAGGTGGTTTACATGCAATGACATTTGTAGATTCAGCAAAAGATCATGACTTGAATGCCATCGAATAGACTCAGCACATCAGTCAAGATCTATGTTGCTCAAATCCCGTGATCAAAGTCAAGTGAATCTTATGATGTGTGAAAACTTTGAGTTGCAAAGGTGGATTTCATTAAAAGGATCTAAAGTATTCACCTGGATGTTGAGGCCGTGACTGCCGGAGATGTGATGAGATTTGATAGTTGTTGAATGGGTATGATGGGATTATGTGTCGTTTCAATTCGTTTGGATGGACCATCCATATCCTTTCATTGCATATACAGCCATCAAAGGTATTCAAACGGATCAATTACTGATTACAAACTGGTTTTGGAGATGACAATCACGCAACCATCACAATTACCAGTCAGTCGCTTTGCCTCTAACTATTTCGTCATCGATCAGAATAATATAGTCACGTGAAAACCTGGTCGTCTACGAGATCGATAAAAAAGATGCCGACTGTCAATATTATGACGTTGTCGGCGGTTGTGTGGTTTGTTGTATAGACTCTGCGGTCGTGATGGATTTCGTCTTGGCTGTTATGCTTGGGATATGAGTGAATTACAGTCTCAATTAGAGGTATGAAATTTGATACCAAGCCTGAAATTATATAGAATCTGATCAAGATAGGCAGAATATTGTCCTCCTCTAGATTCTGCTCTGTTTTACGCAATAATATCGGATTTTGATCTGTCAAAGAAAGACGCGTTGGTAGAAGCGCGAGATGTCTTGGATAGTATTAAATCAACAGCTGAGATCGAAGAAGCATCTTTAGAGCACAATGGCGTCACATCTGGCTCAAAACAGGAAGATGTCGATATAGAACAAGAAAAAGAGTCAGGCTTGTCGGATAGACACTCCAGATCAGAGGCTCAAGGGTCTGAAACTAATACAGATGGATCATCTTTGATGGAAGATCATGAAGATCTGGACGGCTTGTCTGATGAAATCAAAGCCGAACTACTCCATGAGATCTTCCCGACAGTCAATGTATATACTATCAAGCACAGTCTCAAAAAATGCAATGGTAGTTGGCAAAGATCTTTGGATGAATTAATAAATATAACCTCCTTTGATGTCAGTGAGTTTTCTGATGAGGAAAAGGTCTCTGGAAAAGGCATCGACGCTTTTTTCGAAGAGCGATTGGCTGTAACTTCACGTAGTAGAAAACATAACAATCGCTCAAAGAAGAAAACTCGGTCGGGTGATGATTTGAGTGGTGGCATAAACACGAGTGTTGCATCAAATCCATGGCAAACACCTTCAAATGATATAAATTTTATCAGCACACGATGTAATCTTTCACAGACATTGGTTAGTTCAGCGTATTATGCGAATGAATCCTCTGTTCAAAAGACGATAATATCTCTTCTACACGATCTTATCGCAGCAACTACAAGTATTAGCTCGCCTAATCCGCAAATCCAAAAACTCGCCTTTGACCTCGGTCAAGCATATCCTTCAATTGAAGCAGGGTATCTGACAGCCTTGATCCAGCTAACACATCCATCAACCAGTCATGCGAATGATCTCGCACGTGCGCTCAGTACACCTTCTGCCGCCTCTTCGCCGTCTTTACCGACCTCAGCACGATTAATCCCACAATACCAACCATTGAATCTCGATCGTGACGACACATCACCACCCATTTCTTCCAACGCTTATCACCCAACGTTATCATCTCTTACGCATCAACAATCCTCAACTCTAGCCAAGACTCACTCGGAAGCAGCAAAAGCACTGACTCTCCAAGCTCAAGCAGCATATCGTCTATCTTCTTCTTCTAAAGGCGGACTCAAACTAGGTCGAGGAATCGTCTCATCACATTACGCGAACTTAGCGAGAGAAGCACGATCCAGAGCAATGGCATATAATAGCGCAGCTGCCGACGCGCTCGTGTCTACACAAGTGAATGCCTCGACGATGGGGATGGATTTACATGGTCTGAACGTCTCTGATGCAGTGAGGATTTCTAGATTGAATGTTGGAAAGTGGTGGGAGAATGTACAAGAAGAGAAGAGACGGTTTGGCAACTCTGCTGGGACGAATGGACAAGATGGGTTTAGAATCGTAGTCGGTCAAGGAAGACATAGTGCCGGCGGAGTAGGCAGGATTGGACCTGCTGTCGTCAAAGCATTGAATGATGATGGATGGGATGTAGAGTCAAGAGAAGGAGTCGTTAGTGTTTGGGGAAAGCGTAGAAGATATTAGTCCTCGATTGGTATGTTTGGTTTGTCAGGATATGAATGAGTTTGGATATGATATTAATGCTACGAATTTTATAATAATGTTGTTTGTAATTTAGGTTTATACATTGGTTGATAGAAAATGCTCATGATACGCTATGCCAAATATAATCATCAGATTGAGTCGTTATTCATGCACAAAGAATTTATCCTAAACATGAAAATCCATATGATAATGTGAACAAAAGTGGTGATTGCCGTCATTTTCAACGAAAGGTCCAAAATGGAATCGATTGTCGAAAATAGGATTAGGCCCATGGACAGAGGATGAGCGGCGTATGGAAGACAAGGGATCAAGACAAACATGATCTTGGCAGTGACCAGAATGATTCGACTCAGGCGAGTCAAGGAATTACCTTGTACAAAAGGTCGCAAAATAACCCCAAATGTAGTTGGATTTAGCGTATTTTGATTTCGTGCAGGTGAATCTAGCAATAGTTTCGTGGGTGATGGAAGTGGTTGTTTAGTCAAAGAAGATTTATGTCTTCTATCCGCTAAAGTTATAGTATCGACACGACTACTTTCATCGTCTAATGCTTGAGCTAATGGAGTGGTAACGACCTCGTCCGTGTCTGTGATAACATCTTCAAAATCAGGAGCTCTCAAATCTGTGTATCCTTCTTGCAGTTCAAGACTTTTAGGCGTTTGCTTACTATGGGAACTATGTCGGCGAATCTCACTGACTGGTCTTGTGTGGTTTTGAGAAAAGGTTTGTCTTGGTGAAACTGGTTGATCATTACCTCCAATCGGTGAAACTCTTGAGCTAGTTCTCAATCTCGTCGGGGCTGGATTTGTCAAATCGTGTAAATCTGAACCACTCTGCATACTTTGCAGAATCTCGGACGTCGCTGGACGCTTTCGTGGATCTATACTCAGCAAACGCTTCATAAACCGATACAACTTTTCGGGCAGATCATTTCGCTTCTTCTCCAGATCATCAAATCCTGGCCAAGATGTGATTTCCACACGCAAGAGATCCAAGTCTTCATTCTCCTCCTTGATATCAGCGTTTATATATGGCAAATCACCAAAGCACATGTAATACAAGATCATACCGAGAGAAAATATGTCTGAACTCTTTGTAAAATTACCGTACGTTTTGGTGGCAGGATCTATGCGTAAAACCTCTGGAGCACAGTATGAAATTGTTCCAGTTGAGCCAGTGGACGAACGTTGGACCGTGTCGGACTGCATTTCACCAAAGTCTGACACAAGTACATTCATACGTTGTCCATCAGCGTTCAACAGACAATTCTGCGGTTTAAGGTCACGATGAACATATCCACTTGAGTGTAAATGATGTAATCCAGCGGTAATATCACGGAAAAATGAAAAGATTTCATCCAAACCCATGTAGGGTGACGGTGATCTCAGCACCAGTGAGACAGTAGTGTTCTTACGATGTTTATTTGCAGTTGAAGCTTGTCGTTTTGAAGTGTTCAAAACATAATCATGCAAATCACCAGAATTACAATACTGTTGCAGGATAAAAGCACACGGCACTCGCGGGCCAAACTTTGTTGTTTGGGCATCTTCAAGCCATACGTGTCTGTACGATACCAAATTAGGATGGATGAGTCGTTGTAAGAGTTGCACTTCTACGAGTACTTTTGCTAGCCAATCGTGATCATTTCCCACCGGTATACGTTTACAAGCGAATTGACCCAGATTAACACCATCAAGAACATGTTCAACTAACATGACAATGCCTCGTCCTCCACGACCGAGAATACCCCGTTCGACGAAAAACTGAGCAAAATATCCGGGTAGGAAGCTTGTATTTTTGATACTATGGTCCTGAACATCAGCCGTAGAAGTCTCTCCTGCATTAGCATCATTTACAGCCAAACGTGTCGATACACCCTCGCTACTTAACTCTGCAGATCGCAAAGCACGAAGATTTCGACCGGAAGGAGATGTTGATGCCGAATTTGTCTTTGAATATGCTCTATCCTGTAACAAACGGAAATAATCGGGATTTACAAAGGCATGATCTGTTTCGGAAGCCTTTCGCGTCCGATATGCATCTTGCTGCTCTGCAAATGTCCTGTGACATAATGGACATTCGTTAAACTCATCAGAACTCTTTCGCGCATGTCGTGGTGTAAGTTGCTCCGATTGTGGGTCCAATGCGACAACCGCATTTCCGTGACGTAAAACGATTTGACCATGTTGAGAAGTATATGGAATCAAGGACATGCGTTCATCCTCGTGAGATGGTATGTCCATGCTATATTGAACCAAAGACTGAAGTATCTAGACGAACTCATCTTGAGGACCGCACCAGCATCATCATTGCTCCAAACAGATTGTCCTGCTTGATAATTCACTGTATTGCTCCTTCTACAGCCGTAACAATTCTGTACCCAAAAAACAATGACATCATTTTTATTGACCATTTCACATTATAATCGAAGAAGATGATATGCATAATAATACATCTATCAACCTATAATACAATCATAAATTTATCAAAATGGCATGGTGTACAATATTCAAGACATGGCCACATCCGCTGCCGCTGCCGTACTAACAGCCGACGTGTTGAAAACACCTTCAGCGAGATCGACGTCCTTTTTCTCTTCCATGACAAAGACTCCCAAGCCCGAAAATGCTTCACATAAAGCACGTGCATGGAATTCTTGAATATCGTAGCCACCGGCTTGTATCACAGTGTTATCTCGTAGGTCATTCAACCAAGACCACTCATACCTATCCATCATTTGATAGTTCTTGGCTTTGTACTTGTAGCTTTCAAATGGATCAAATGGCTTCTCCTTTTCCGGTGGCTTTCTAGTCTTTAGACCTTTTATCGTGAAGCCAGATCCGTTGGTCTTTATATCTGCTGCGCTTGCAGTCAGCTGTCGTTGCCGTTCAGCTTGCTCTTTACGATCTAATCGCTTCTTCAAATGCACTTTGTGTCCTTCTTCTTCTACCTCTCTGACATTTGCACCAGCCGCTAACCTATTAAGTACATTTTGCCGACCTTCTCGCTTTTCTCTCTTCTCCTCTTCTTCTTCTCGTCGAGCCGCCTCTCGTCGCATCTTCCCTTGTTCTCGTTCGGCGGCTTGAACAGCACTGAAATTTTCAGCTTCTTGTGAAGCAACTGTCGCGTTATGGATAATCTCATCTCCATGTGAAGACGCATACGAAGCAAGTTTAGCCTCGGATTCTTCGACATCAATTTTATTTATCAGATTGAAAGTAATATCCTCCACATCATTTAAATAATTGTTATAATCCAATAAAGTGGCAAACTCGTCCTCTCGTCGGTTGAATATGGCTGCTACCCGCTTCCGTATGTCTACTTCTCTCTCTACTTGTATATCTTCAAACGTTTGTTTGCGAAATCGATGTTTCCGAAGTGTACGATTGCAACCAGCAATTGGACATTTATTCGGACCATGAGAGAAGATTCTATCCACACATGACTCACACATCTTGTGGTAACATTCTGGATTGACCAAGAAAGTCATGGATTGATTGAGATAACGAGAGGATTTGCACACAGGACATATGTCTAGATATCGTTAGCCAATGGTCAATAAGCATAGAGGAAGATGCTCGCCATCCTGATCTCCAGGCCGCATAATGGGGCCACCTCCGCCTCTAGCAACGCGTGACATGCTGCTGGATTGGTCAGTATGACCCGAAGTGAAGGGGTCAAAGAAGTAGGAGAAGCTGTCGTTCTGCCAATAGAAATTAAATGCGGGGAGAAAATTCGTAATGACGTCAGACTGAAATTTATTATTCGGCATTTTATTGTCGAAATTCACTTCTAGGATATTGTACTACAACTCCAGTGCATCTGTCTAGTGATTCAATCTTGCTAGTTGATAGATATGCGCCCCGTGATAATCTGAGGGCAACTGCAGCGTCCATCCGATATCAACCTCCCTGCGGACCCCAGCTATCATAATAATCTTTTGTGACAATGGGATTACCGATTACATATGGTCCGGATGACATACACAAACTCAAAACGGCGGAAAATAGATGGCGAATGTTGGAGGTTGAATATGAGGATCTCAAAGAAGAATTACAAGTCTTAGGCAACAATGCTGGGTTTGCGGAATATGTACAGAGTCGTTCATGACTACTCAACTAGTAATGTCTAACTTTGATGTTCAGGACAAAATTGCTAGAGAATTTGGAGGAGATCAACTAACAGTGAAAGGTGGATATCCCTAACAGACTGTTTGTCTTCAATATTAATAAGACTGTAGAGTTGCGAGAACTTATGGGTATTGATAAACCAACAACACGAACACCACAATATATACTGAATCTGGTGGAGAATCGCAAAGAATGTCAGTCATTCTGCATGTCTATTTTCAAAATCCGCCTATTGACTGTCAGGCACAGATGTGTTGCGGAATATATCAAGTTTGGAGTCGCAGATCAAGAAGATAACTCGAGATCTTAACGCTTTGAGCGCTTCACCTAAAATTCTCGCCAAGGATGATCTTCCAATCTCGGATATAGTGGAAGAATTGGATGACGAGGATCAAGTGATATGTAAGTTATTGACAAACCCACAAGGTTATACACATCTTCCGTTACTGATTAATGTTCAAGCAAGTCAAGTAATAAATCCAGAAGAATCTACCGCGAACCTGGTTCAAACGTTAAGAAAAGCCGGAGTGATGACTGGATACACCGATGAAACAAGTATAGAAGCAGCGGAGGAAGAGGCCGTAGTCAATCATCGTCAGCAAAATACAGCGAGTGAAACAAAGATCAATAATTCGACGACTCAGAATACGGATACTTCGGCTCGGTTCATTGAGAAGAAGGATGTTGACGTTCAAGGATCCCAAAAGAATGATGACGGCAATTTAGAAAGAGACGTAATAGAATTTGAGGACGATGCTGATGATGATATTGTCGAGAGTGCGGCCAAGATCCCCCAAAACGAAACTCCAGAAGCTGCACAACTTCGAAGGGAAATGCTGCAATATCATCTCAATGAAGTGGGTAATGTAGTTGCAGAAATGGATATTCTGGAAGATGGTTATGACGACGACGACTATGATGATCAGGATATGCAGGATCTGGAAGATGACGAAGATAACATGTCCATGTCTAGTGAAATTTCCGAGTCCGAGGATAAACATGGTCGGAGTTTAAAGCCTGTTGTGACGGATCAATATAGAAAGGAAATGATGGCATTACAAAACTCATTGAATATACAGAACATCGGGCCTGATGGTGTTTTACCAATAGAGATTCGAAATCCTGAAACGAAGAAGCCTTTACAAGAAAACACATTGCCGTCTCGGGAAAAAGCCACACCTATAAGTCCTAACAGTCGAAAAGGTTCGAAAAGTGTACGATTTGCCGAAGAACTTGATATTGCTTCGGAATCCGAGTCTGCCATCCCCCCGACTTCTACCAATTCTTCATCTACGGCACAAGATAATCCAGTATCTTCTACAATAATGGAGCGTACAGTACCTCTTCCTCAACACGGTACAGAACCGCCTAAAAAGGCCTCTCGCTTCAAGTCGAGTATCCAAAAGACCGATCCTCCTATACCCCGTCCCACCTCTACTAATGAAAGTAACGATACAAAGTCGAACAATATCCTATCTGACACCGTTCTCGAGCGTAATCCAGTACATAATAGTTCATCACAAGCCCTTCCGCCTTCTGAACCAGACGATCTCGATCCAGAGATCCAAAAAAGACAATTAGCTTCTGAATACTACCGTCTGCGCAACGATATGATCCGTCAACAAGGCGGGTTCAAAGCTTCGAGCGATGAGATAACGGAAGATCAAATCGATAAAGAAGACGGGGGTGTGGATGATTTAGGACCGTTGATGGAAGAGCGAGAAGACGGGTCAGTGAGGAAAGTCAGTAGATTCAGAGCTGCGAGATTACAGCGATGAGTTGGCCATTACATCGTTGAGGAGGGGGAAATAAATGAGTGTATATATTTATGATAGTAAAATGAACGATGAAATGTTACAAGGCATGTGGAAGAAACGAACTTTCAATAGTGAAATAATGTGTGAAATCAGATAGGTCAAAGGATGGTGTGAGTTTGTGGTATTGCATTTCGTGCCTTTTACATACAACTATAGGTGTACTAATCTACATCTTGACATAAACGACGAACTCGCTTGTTACATTTCACTATTCGAGGCATGGTTACTGTGTTGTTTTCCGCCAAGTTCTTCTCCACCTTCTACTTCCGGATGACCTTTTTGGCTGCTTCATCGCTCCGCTTATACTTATTTTTTCGACTTATCCGATTTTTGTCTATTTTTGCTTGCTCCTCGGTTGTTTCTGCTCCCGGCTGAACGTCAAGTTTGTCGTCCGTTACTGCTCCTTTGGTTATTTCTCGCTCTTCCACTTTGTGATTTGTCATAACGTTATTATTATTGCGTTTCGAGACGGACTGATTTTATCGAATAAAAACAAATGTGAAAATATATATAAATAATCTGATATAGGAGAAAGAAAGGAAATTCGCCAAAAGGTCGGAAGACCTGTAATTTATACGCATTCTTGAAGGGACACAGCCTGATCGACCGCATTGGAACATGTAGACATTTCTAAAAATATCGATGATGTAATCCATGTAGAAAGTCGAGAGTTGTTATGCGACAGAAGCTGACAGTGAAGTTCGGTCTGTCATGCACGATGACGTAGTTTCCCGGGATACCCGAAGATGAAACCAACAAGAATTCCCTCTTTGCAAGGCTAGGCACTGCTAACAATGTACATGTGCTCGGCGATAACTACTTTATGGTGGGTTGACATGAATCGTGTAGCTATGAACGAAAGCATGATTGAGTTATAAAAATAGACAACTGGTGAAACTCTGGACGTTTCGCAAGCCAAAATTTCCGGGGAAAGCGGGGTACCACCCACTCATGTCGTTTCGGGGACAAGGCTAAAGAGTCACCAGGATGCATTGACCCCTCCAATTCTCGGATTGCGTAACATCTCTTTGAGTAGAGCCTGAAAGCGTCGAATTGCACCCCCTACCCCAAAAAAACCAACATCGTTGCCAGCTACTATTGAAGCTTGTTCATTTCTAGGGTTTGATTTGGCTCAAGATAAACGAACTTCTGCCGACGAGAAGAATTATGAGGTCAAATAAGTTTAAGTGGGGAGTGAATTATTTTTATTACATTTTGTGCCTTTTACAACTAAATATAGGTGTACTAATCTACATCTTGACATGAACGACGAACTCGCTTATTACATTCGACTATTCGAGGCATGGTGGCCATTAATGCCAGCCAGCGGGGTGGGGTCTTCCGGTTGGCGGATAATTTGCTCTTTGATTACTGTCTTTTGATTTTTGTGTGTGTCCAAACATTTTCATCATCTCGTCTTTTGTCATTGGCTTGTTTTTCGAAGTCTGCGATGCTAATTCCTCCTCACGCTTCATTTCTTTTTCGCTAGCCTGTTGAACTTGCGCCGAGTTATGTGACATAATGTTATTGTTGTTAGAAGATGAGATATAATATAGATATTCTGTTTAATATTTGAAGACTAGAAAAGTGAGAAGAATATGGAGGAAAGAAACTTAACAAAAGGTCGGAAGAGTAGGAATTTATACCCCTTCTTCCAAGATACAGCCTGATCGACCCGCATTAGTGGCATGTAGACCTTTCTAAAAATATCAATGATGCAGTCGATGTTGAAGGTCGAGACTTGTTGTGTGACAGGTTTTGACAGGAGGATTTAGTCAGTCATGCACGATGACGTAGTTTTTCCGGAGTCTGCAGATTGCGTGATACATGTCGAGATTGCGGTCTACACAAATTACAAGAAATTCCTTCGTCAAAAGGCTAGGCACTGCTGGCGATATGCATGTGCTAAGCGGTGACTTGTTCCGTTATTGGATGGTTTGCTATGGATCGTATTGCACGCACATGAACGAAAGCATGATAAAAATAGACAACCGGAGAAACTCTGAACTTTTCGCCAGCCAAAAATTCCGAGGATAGCGGTGTACCAATCACCCACTCATCTCGATTTGGGGATAAGGCTAAATAAAATTAGTCAGATGCATTGACGCTTTGCTGATGCATAGACCCCTGCAATTTTTGGGTTGCGTGACATCTCTTTGGTTACAGCCTGACGTGTGTTCTAGCGTCGAATTGCAGCCCCTACCCCCAAAAAAGACCAACATCGTTGCCAGCTGCTATCGAAGCTTGATCAGTTCTAGTGTTTGGTTCGACTAAGATACCCCGGGTTTCTCATCACCAACAGTGTAACCCTTTGCGATACCACTTCTACCTTGTTCCATTTGACTGCCTAGTATCTTTCCATGCGTATCATATTGATACTCAATCTCCACATCACTGCCTAAACCAGTCCATGTTCTTTTACTCCGTAAATAGTCTGCAGCCGGTGAAAATTGGCCGCCCATCAGTGCTAGTTCTCCAGCAGGAGTCTTCTTGACTAAACTCGTACTCTGCTCATTCTTTTCTTCTACGAGTGCTTTCTTCTTCGACACCTTCATTGGTCTAGTTTGCGAGACGTATCTTCCCAATCTGAAATCATATACAGGCGGCTCACTTTCATCCTCACTTGCATTTCCATCGTCTTCATCCTCCTCTTTCGTTTGATCTAGGTTCAACTCTTTTTCAAGATCTTCCTGTCGCAACTTCATCAATCTACCAAAATCTCCTCTCCATTCTGTTCCCCAGATTCTCTCCGATTCACTCATCAGCGCCACTCTCAATTCGAATGGTGTTATGACTGCTTTCCAGAAATCTTTGCTTTCCACAAGACTACTTTCCCAACAGCCAATTACCACCCAACCACCAATATCCGAGAAATTGGCGATTTTGGCTGCGTTTATTTTTCCAACCACAAAAGTATAGTACTTTTTACCTGCGTTAGTGATCATCTCTTTAACAATATCGAGGACCGATAGATACGATTTGACGGATAATGTATTGATGAGAATACCGATGATTGGGGACGTCGAAAGAGACAGTATTTGAGCATATCGTCTTCGAAACAGAGCGCTTGTAGATGACGTAAGTGATTGGACTGTTGTGGATGAACCAGAATCATTATTGACTGGAAAGATGTAGATTGATGATACTCGAGATGAGAGTGTAAGGAGAAGAGAATCTGGTGGGGAAGAGATGTGAAAGATGGAATAGGATGATACATCAAGATCAGCAGGGAGACACCGATTGGGAATTGCAGCGGAGGGATCGTGAACGACTGCTGGCGCGATGATATTGACATAATCTTTGGTTTTTAGCAGAGTGACCAAAGAAGAAACGTGACCTTGATAAGGAAGATCTGCAAGAAGTACAACGTTACTGGACCTATCTGTGTATGTATCCTCAAATGCGCGGGCTACTTTTACAATGTCTAGCGGTTTCAATGTGTAGACGTAGACTATAGGAAGTCGTGCCGTTGGAGACAAGCATGTTCTGCCATAGTGAACGACTACCTGAGCATCCACATGTTCTGCAGCAATCTCATCGACACAGCATGAACCGTATGATGTATCTGCTAGAATAGTCACCTTGTAAGGAGTCTTGATTATAGCATCACCATTTAACATGAGATTATTCACAGATTTGACTAGATCGTCTTCCACAAGTTTTGTAAATTCGTTCGATAATTTCTCATGCAATAACTCGGACACTCTCGGTCCATCTTTAAGCATATCATCTGGAAATTGAAGTGCAATCCGTGTCCATGACTTTTCCTTGATCTCGGCGACAGTGCGGTCAATCTCGTAAATCGTTTTCAATTCATCGTCATTCAACGATGCAAATGCCGGAGCTACATCAGAAACCGCAGCTGTGTCGTCTAGTATGCCAACAGCAGGTGTCGATAGAACCGGCGCAACACTTTGCTCCGTGCTCATATGAACGACACAAGTGTAGGGATTGATGGGTTGACCAGTAACAAGTCTTGCTTGTTGCTTCACTTCAAAAAAAATTGCCAAGAAAAAATCTCGAAAAAAAGTTGAGATTCTTTGATGTTGTGAAGCGGCAATTCAGGGACTGCGTACTGCTTTTATTGTCAGAACAGTACAAGTGCGACAGTATTAATATGGATCATTCACGCGATCCGTGCCCATGGGTGACGCTGAATGATTTCGGTGGTGCATTTTGCATGGGAGTATGTCTCTTCAACGATATTACGATAGACTATTTGTTAACATTTTCATAGGCAATTGGAGGAACATGTAAGAAAGCTTTATCTAATTATGGGAGATCTCTAGCTGAGTCGACTTAGTATGGCACGGTATCAAAGGATACAGGAATAGTCCATATGGCGAGCGAAGGATAGGAGGTGAATATCCGTGATTTGCTTTTTGGAGGAATATTAAGCTGATGCTTCTCCTAGCATTGACAGCAATAAAGGCACGAGCACCAGTACTAGGTGGAAACTTTGGTGTATGGGGTGGTATGTTTTCTACATTTGATTGCGCAGTAAAAGGCATACGGTGAGATGAACATTTATGGATTTGCTCTGAACAGTAACTAATACTGGACGAATAGGAAAAAAGAAGATCCATACAATGCCATCATTGCAGGATTTTTTACCGGTGGTGCTTTGGCAGTAAGAGGAGGTGCAAAAGCTATGCGAAACGGAGCAATCGGATGCGCAATATTATTGGCAGTTATTGAAGGAGTTGGAATTGCTATTGGACGGGTGATGAGTGAACAGCAAAGATGGGATGCACAACCACAACCACAAATACCAGGTGCTCCGATGGGCAAGGCTCCTACACAAGCTGTCGCTGCCGTGTAGGGATAAAGATGGTTTGATTAGACTTGCATTTGCACTTTGAGCAGGCGTTGGCTTTTTCACAGCTTTGATCATATCAAAAAAAGTTATGATCTTCACTACACTCTATAAGACATCTTTCAATTATTTACTGTATATATATAATGCCATAACATGCTCGTATTTGTAAACTATATGATCTTTCAATGAGACGATGCAGCATGCATAATTACTGTAACTAGAATTTTGGCGGCCAACGGCCCGTATGTCCGATCTGGACAGGTGGAGATGTCCCCGCCATGATATAGCTATTCTAGGGTATTGTTCTGTTTAGGTATTACGTCCTAAGATCACATTCGAAACTCCACCATATCAGTCCAATGGCTTCACTTCAGCTCCCTATCTCTCCAAAAGTCGGAAATGCCTCGAACAAAGCAGTCATACTCGTAGGCGGACCGAGTCGTGGTACGCGTTTTCGACCACTTTCACTCGAACAACCTAAACCATTGTTTGAAATTGCTGGCCACCCTATCATCGCCCATTGTTTCGCTGCAATTACCAAAGTACCATCAATCAAAGAAGTCTTTGTGGTTGGATACTATGAAGAGTCTGTGTTCCGAGACTGGATCAAAGACACTGCAAAGCAATTTCCTAATATTTCAGTCCGATATCTTCGAGAATATACAGCTTTAGGCACGGCTGGAGGTTTATATCACTTTCGAGACGCAATCCTCAAAGGCAACCCTGCACGATTCTTCGTTCTCAATGCTGATGTATGCTGTTCATTTCCATTAAACGACATGCTCAAATTAGCAGAAGAAAAAGACGCCGATGCTGTCATTTTAGGAACACGAGTATCCAACGAAGCAGCTAAAAACTTTGGATGCATTGTCTCTGATCCTCAAACCCATCAAGTCCTTCATTATGTCGAGAAGCCAGAGTCACACATTTCAAACCTGATCAATTGCGGAGTATATCTCTTCAGCACCGATTCCATCTTCCATACAATCCAAGCCGCAATCAGACGACGAGCCGACAGACCTAGACTCCTCTCCTTCCCATCCTCTGATGCATTGAACGAACAAGCCAGCACACCTCATCCCGACCGCGACGACGACGAAGACGCGCGAAAAAGCGAAGTCATCCGTCTCGAACAGGATATACTACCCGAACTCGCCGACTCGACTAAATTCCACGTTTTAGAAACAAAGAATTTTTGGAGACAGATCAAGACCGCCGGTTCTGCCGTCCCTGCTAACGCGTTGTACTTGATGAAAGCGTTCCAGCAACAATCTGAAGAACTCGCCAAGCCTAGCGCGACGATCCTTCCCCCGGTGTATATTCATCCAACTGCACATGTCGATCCGACTGCAAAACTCGGCCCGAATGTATCTGTCGGACCAAGAGCCAGGATTGGAGCGGGAGCGCGTCTGAAAGAATGTATCGTGTTGGAAGATGCAGAGGTCAAACATGACGCTTGTGTTTTGTACAGTATCATAGGTTGGAACTCGAAAGTAGGCGCATGGGCAAGAGTTGAAGGAACTCCTACTTCGGTCGTGGATCATTCGACTAGTGTTGTTAAGAATGGGATGAAGGTACAAAGTATTACTATTCTAGGTAAGGAATGTCACGTTGGTGATGAGGTCAAAGTACAGAATTGTGTTTGTTTGCCCTTTAAGGAATTGACGAGGGTAAGTCCATCATTCTTTTCTCTTTTTTATTGATAATTACTGACTTTTATGATAGGATGTGGCCAACGAGACGATAATGTAAATTAACTATTCATTACAAAAATAAAATTATGCTACTACACGTTCCGATATATTCAGGATTGACCAAACGACCCATGTTCAACGTGTGACAGCCCAATCATTATGCATTTTAGTCCTGACTCACGTATAATCATACTCCAAAGCCTTTTTAATAGCATCATAAACTCTTACAACGTCCGGTATATTGAATTTCTCAAATACCAACCCACTATGCGTACTCCAGCCAGCAACTCTTTGCACCGGTGACTCTAGACGTAAGAAACATTTATCCTGTACAGTAGCAGCTATTTCCGCCCCAACACCAGCATTGGCCATACTTTCATGAACAACAATCAACCTCCCAGTTTTATTCACACTGTTTATGATCGTCGGTCTATCCCACGGGTATATAGTTTTCAAATCTATCAATTCCACTCTACACCCAAACTCCTTTTCCGCAGCGACGATAGCGTCCATGCACGTATACAACATCGTCCCGTACGCTACAATCGTGACGTCTTTTCCTTTAATCAACACCTCTGCCTTGCACAATTCAATCTCATACGCACAGTCAGGGACATGTTCTACCGCGGCGCGGTACAAGACCTTGGGCTCCATGAACACGACCGGGTCTTTACTCTGCACACTGGCCAACAACAAGCCTTTTGCCTGACTGGGGCCTCGGGGAACCACGACCTTCAAGCCAGGGATATGCGTGAAGAGCGCTTCCGGGGACTGACTGTGATATAGCGCACCGTGGCCGACCGCGCCGCAGGGCATTCTGACCACCAGCCCGCCGCAGTTCATCTCGTCGGCATTGCGGCCGGCGCGGTACCGGATCTTTGCGGCTTCGTTGACGAGCTGGTCGAACGCCGGGTAGACGTAGTCTGCGAACTGCACCTCGGCGACCACCTTGCTGCCCTGACATGCGGCGCCGATGGCGAAGCCGACGAGACCTTGTTCGCTGAGAGGGGTGTTGAACACGCGCGCGTCGGTGAATGTGGATGCGAGGTTAGTTGTGCAGCGAAACACTCCGCCGAACGAGACGTCTTCGCCGAAGATGAGCAGGTTGGGGTCGGTGGAGAGAGAGTGGGAAAGGGCGGAATTGATGGCTTGGTAGAGGTTTTGACGGGTTGTTGTTAGATCATTGGATGGTGAGGATGGAGGGAGATATGTAGCAGCGAGGGCTGATGAGGAGGTATGGTTGAGTAGAGGAGTCGTATTAAAGTCGACTGGAAGGTTTAGACGAGCGGTAGATGAAGATGTAGTGGCATGACGGGTTGACGATGGAAGTAGATGTTTGATGGATTTTGGTCGGAAAATCGTACTGACACGAGAAGATGGTCGGAGAATCATAATGTTATTATGATTGCTATGTTAGAGTCAGTATTGACACAATCTATTGCGTAGACCTCCTCTGTCTCTGTCGTCATATCATGATTCGACTACATACGTACGTCCGGACTATTGAAGGCTCGGCTTAACATTATAAAAGAGTCAACAAACCCCTCGACCGGTTATCAACGGCAATTTTTATTCATAAATTTTTATGAAAATAAATTACATCATCATCACTATATCACCCTTCGTAATAGATTCCATAAATATTGCAAGTCATGAATAATCAAGAATGAATGCTTATTATTAAAACAATATATGCTGTATAATATGAAAAGGAGTCAAGAAGAAATAGTCCAGATACAAATTAATGATAAAAATCACTTGCTACGTTCAAGCAATGGCGATGTTTCACCACTTGTACTCTCGCTATTAGCATTCGTACCTTTATTCTTCTTCCACTTTCTTTTTTTCTTCTTCTTCTTATCGTCCTTGACTGGTGCTTGTTCTTGCTCGTGACTTGATTTACTCTTGACCCGTTCCACTTCTACAAGAGCAGTCGCACTTTCATCGTCAGACAAACTTGCAGTTTCTAAAACGAGCTTCTTCATGCCTCCAACTTCTACATGATTTTGGGTGATACTACCCGATCGAGCTGCAGGTCTTGGCTGACTCCTTGATCTTGGCTCGGGAAGTTCCGCAATAGTGGATACTTCGGACGCTCTTCGAGTCAATTCTGCAGGACGTTTACCACCTTCTGATGACTCGTTTGTCTTGTCAATTTCCTTGTCGTTAGTGGAACTTTCTCCGACAGGTACTGCATTTTGTCTAGCCAATTCAGATGCCTGCGCCGCAGTGATAGGTTCTGGTGGCTCCTTGACAATTTCGTCTTGTATACGAGCTTCACTTGTTATTCGAATCGGTGGTCCATTCTGCATACTACCATAACCAGGAACGACTGTAGGTGTTTCACTTTTACTCGAAGGACTTGCTGCATACAACAGACCCATTCTTGGGCCATGATCGTCTCGAGGTTCGGCTACGGATACGGGTCTAGAAGGATTCGTGCGTAATGAGGCATAATCTTCATGTATCGCACCTACACCAGGCTTGATCTTGACATTGGTATATCTGGTCGTTTTGGGACGACTCGCTGCATTACTTGGTCCCAAATGTTTGAGGTGTTGTCTCAAATCTGTTGTATTTCCTCTCACAAGCATGCCTCTTCCCTGATCGACAGTATCTTTTGCACTACTCCTTCGTCTCATCATCCATGTCGTGTCACGTGGAGTACTGATGGAAGATTGTCTACTAGTCGTCAGTGAGATTGTAGATTGACTTCGATCATGTCCATTTGGACGAGGAGAATTCATGGCGGGTTCCGGACCAGATGCTTCTTTGGCGTCGTGAGTTTCTTTGTTCGGAGTGTTCTTCATATATTTCATTCTCGGAGCAGGCGCTGCCCTTCGTATTGCACGGTGTACATCTACAAATACATCAGATTCATCAATGATTTCCCTACAAAGCGTTAGAAAATTATTAAACCATGGTACATGTCATTCAACATACTCCCCAATCAATTCTTCAATGACATCTTCCAATGTCAAGACGCCAAGTGCACCCTTGTCTTGTCCAGGAAGTTCTGAAACGAGTACCATATGAGATTTCCCTTCTTGGAAAAAATTGACTATATCTAGACAACTCGTGTCGGGTCCCGTTTCTGGCAACGTTGCCAATGCAAAATCACGTACTCGTAGACAATCTTGAGGATCGTACGTTATTAGTATCTTGACAAGCAACATGCCTATAAAGTTTGTAGGATGATCAGGTGCATAAATCGGAATACGTGAATATCCTTGTGTCAAAATAGTATCTGTCATCTCCTCGTCCAATACAGTATCCGCAGACATGACGAATACATCTTCCATTGGCGTCATGATATCGCCAACTCTTTTTTCTTTCAGATCAAGTACGGCACTTATAATTGTAACCTCATCTTCGTTCAATCTTTCGCCGGGCGTTGATCCTAAAGATTTATGGAGTGTGACCAACGTCTTCAGCCCAGCCTTTTTATATGTCGTTCCATGATCTTCTCCCAATAGCCAATCGAGTAATTTTGCAGTCGGCCACGCTATAGGCCCCATGAGCCACATGAGACCAAGTACGAATGGTGACATCCAAGCTCCAATTGTTAGACCATATCGTACACAAACTGATTGAGGTGCAATTTCCCCAAATATGACTATTCGAAATTAGTACAACGCACATCCATTGATCAAGTGAGCGGAAAATAGAGTAATACCTATCAAAACAGTACTGCTGACTACAGCTGGCCATCCTCCGCCCAATGACCTGTCAAGAACTATAGGCAAAGTTTCATTTGTTATGACATTGCTCAAAAGCAAAGTAACCAGTACCCAATGCTTTCCCTTTTTCAGTAAATTCAACACCTTCTTTGCGTGTTTCCTCTCGGCTCCTTCGCCAGACGTGGCTATAACCTGAAGGTAAATTTCATCCTGGCCCATCAACGCGATTGTAAGACCTGCAAAAGCACCTCCGAGCAACACCAATGCGATCGCAGTACCCAAGTAGACCCATAGATCAGGGTCATCTGAAGATTTTGGCAGATCTTCGTCAGGATCCCGTAGAATACCTACATTCAACGGTGCGGCACGACCATATGTCAATTGCAACAGAGACCCAATCACGAGTCTGAAAATAGACAAGGAGCTTGCCGAGATTGGGAGTCTTTGTGCAAGTGACCTGACCGCATTGTGACCTTTCCCTGCCATAATTGTCTAGGCAAACAGCCTATAGACTTGGCCAATCTTCAAACCACGATACGAAAAAAAGTTTCAACGAGGTTCATTTTGTTAGAACAAGCTTTACGTCAGAACGATGGCTGCATTGAATGATTGAGCAAATTCCAAGCATTACACGTGATTCACTTACGGTTGACGTAATCTTAAGAATGCTTTACAGGACAGTACCTTGAATTACAGTGGCGCATTATTAATTATCGTCTAATTCCAACTACTATACCTTGGGATCTCATCGATGCATCATCTTTGCGAAGCATTTGTATAACATTTACAGAGAACTATCCTCGATCTATATGCTTTTTAGGTTAATCAGATAGCTCGATCTTGGCAATGAATTTATTACCATCTATGGAATAATTAATTCAAGGCAATCTCCTAAGCCATACGGAATGAATCACTCCGTACCATGATGTGCATCCAACTAGCGCATGTTGTTAGGTTCTTGTTACCACGTGGCAAACCGTTCCTAGAGACGCAGATCAAGGTTATACTGTAATATATAATGATAAATGGAAGGTCACGTAGTAGAGTCGAAAAACAAAATCTGCGACACGTAATAGATATAGAAGTAGAACAACACGAATGATTATTGTCAGATGCGTCATCTTGCGATGACAACTACCGTAAAATAAGGGCTACAGCAGTCTCTAACGGTTTCAACGTGCAGGAACTTAGACTGCACGATAACTGGAGTAACTGAGGTACCTTATAACGTCGCGAGAATGCTTTCCAAGTCGGCGGGTCGAAACAACGTTAAATCTATACATGCTAGATTGGGACCCTAGCTGCGCCCTCCAAGTCCATCAGCAGTATTTCACTCCGTTTGGGGGTCAGTGACTATTGAAAGTCAACCTTCTTCATACCTGTGACACCATCTGATAGAGATGAGCGTATCAATAACATGTTCAGCCCCCTTTTAACCAATAATTATAGAAATTAAAAATAGAGGTTGTCTTTGATCAAGACCCTGGTTCAAAGCATGATGTTTGAAACCCGGGGAAGATGGCGCACGGCCGATCTTTTATCAAAAGCGGTTAGCCTAGTCATGTTGTCCATACGCGTTTTTTCCATTTCAACTTTCCCTTTTCCCCGCTTTGATAAAATACAAATGATCACTTTTGATGGTTGTCATCTGCTACATTTGTAACACGTTCATTAGTGCGAGACTGCTTCAAAAGTATAACGCATGGTTTGATATGTTATTGAGCAGCGTCACAAGATCAATGTATCTCACGCAAATTGGGTGATTTGTTGTAAATGCCGATAGTTTTTCGATGGATATTTGGAAGCCAGTTCATAGAATGGTCGTGCAGATGACCTTGTTTCTGCGTCTCTTCTTTTTTTCTCCTGCAGGCACTTTTCGTATGTGGAAACCGAAAAAAGTTTGCGATCTGATAATCGAAATCATCTAAACAAGTCTCTTTGCGTACAGTAATGCTCAATCGCGTTCTATGTAGCCCAATTCGATACATAAAGCGACGAACCATTAGACCACCCAAAAGCTTTTTTAATTGCTAGCCGTGCTGCCCGCTGTTTCTGTATCTGGCCGAGAAAAAATCAATAAACATAATGTCCACGTGCCGTGTATCAAATTTTTGACTTTAGGCTCTGCCCCTCCTATTCTAAAAGTATACCTTTCTTTTTGCTGGCACTTCCGCACCGTCACGTTCATATGACAAAAACCTTGCTCCAGGATTTTGCCCAGCTGGTGGTTAAAGTACTGCAACGAGTTCTATTTTCAACGGGTCCTTGAGACTTCGGCCCTTGTTCATTTATAACACTTCTCAAAAACGCGCAGCTCGCTCTCCTTAACAGACTTGTATTTCTCGACTTGTCATAGTTTACTCTACGGCGATAAAATCAGCTTTCAAAATCATCATCTTCACTTCACTGAGTTGTAATGATTGATAACGTAGATCAAACTTGACCTGGATTATTGAATTGAATAAATTATAAATACTTCGGAACGCCAATATGCCATTTCAACCACAAGAGATGTTTCTAAATGTCAACCTCGAAAAGATGCATACGATAGATACACGTTCGGTGGAAGATCTTTATGGATTGTGGCAGGGTAAGCAGGCATAGTCTCAAGTTATGAAGTTGCTTTCCGTGATTGACACTTGTTTTAGTCTTTTCTAGAACATCAAACGCGATTCCCGATGGCAAAAGGCTGGAAAACATGAGTTGGAGATTATGGAACCGAGAGACATTTTGTTGTTGTCCAGAGAAGAACTCTCGGTCCAGTTTTGGATTACACAGACACGGAGCAGCTCGTACTCTACCGGATCTTGCATCTAGCGTTGACACACTTAATACAGATGCATCTGTAGAAGACGAATCGAATGGATTTGCACAATCGCCTCATACAGACGTTGTACGACCAGAACTCACCCGACGCGAATCTGGTGAGGATCGAGCTCGAGCTAGTCAAAAACATATCTCACCTGTAGAGCTGGAAAACCTTGTCGTAACCATTACTCAAAATCATGCGCTTGAGCCGATAGATCCAATGTCAATGCCAGCTTTGTGTAGCCCCCCACCAGTAATTACACCTCCGATTGTCAAGAAAGATCTTGTACAATCACAAGAATTGCGACCATCAGAACCTCAGCCAATTGTCAAGGCCAAATCATCCTTCCAGTCGTCTAATATCGATTCTACAAATTCTGCAACTGCCACCAGTATTGCCGAAACGTCTCCAACAATACCTACTTCGATAGGAAGTGCATCACCAAAGACTGATACTCATGATGTCATCAGGGGTTTTGTACCTGGCGGTGTTCCGTCTTCTTATAGATCACAGACTCAACTCGCTCCAATGCCCGTTCCCATCTTGAAAACGGCTCCAAGTAGATTACCGATACATCCAAAAAGGAAAGGTGCATTTTTTACACTGGGTACGTCTTCCGGCGAGGAGGAAAGTTCTATGGAGAGTGCAATGAATAGAGGCTCTGTTGCTTCACGTGCGGAAAGCGTACATAGAAGAGCAAGTGGGATAAATACGAAAAAGCAAGCATCATTCAAGGATAGTAATCTTGTCAGCACAATTCAAGATAGCCCAGTGTTTGAGTCAGATGAAGAAGATGAAGATGAAGATGACGACGATGTAATTGATGAGGACTCGAATGCATCGGATTGGGAGGATGAAGCTATTGAAGATGATGATGACGACGATGGTGATGAACCTATATTTCAACGCGTTGATTCGAAGTCGAAGCCACCACTCACCTCACGTCGATCATTGTTGACCTCTTTGATGCATGAAGGGGATCGTGCTCGCGCTTTGCAAATGTCGGCAGCTCGATCAGCTCCAGCAAGGAGATATGGGCCATCCAGTCCAGAGGTCGCTGTACAATCAAATACGACTATTGCTGGGTTGATAAGCGAACAAACAAAAGTAAGTGGTGCAGTTCCGATCAATACCGGTCGAACAATGTCACAACCACAACCCATACCGACCATGTCACCAAGAACGACTCGAAGGACTATGCTTCGTGCCGAAATGACAGAATCGTTACGAAAAGATTTGATGAACGAAAGATCTTTTAAAACGGCACAGCAAGCGGCGGTTTTGAAGAGACGACATACTGCACATGACATGCAGAATTTGAGACAATTTCCCAATTCAAAAGGTCCTCAGTCTGGTGCACATGCATTGCAGGCAATAGAAAGCGATGATAATTTTGGAAGTGGTCTAGGAGAATATCATTCCAAAGGATGGTAGAAATATATTCTTCTATTCAATTTCAAACCTGATTGTTGCAAAGGGAGTCAGCGAGTAAACAAACTCGTTGTCTACAATAAACAGCAATGAAACTAAAAGTATTGTTTTATGAATTACAGTGTCAAATATCCAGTTATAGCGACGGCGTTTCTGAGCGATCTTTTGTGGGTGGAATATCCTACACATCGCAACCAAAAGTCTTTTTTTCTTTTAATTTACAAGTTTAGTCTTGTCATGTAATATATAGTGCGAATGTAGTATGAAAAGTTTTTGCACTCTGTATTATTTCATGTTTTATACATTTCGTTGATGTTCTAATGCTTGTGATTCTTTGATGTTCTAATGCTTGTGATTCTTTGATGTTCTAATGCTTGTGATCGAGTGGTTAGTAGAGTGAATAATAATATGCTGTGTTACGTCATGGTCATAAATTTCTAGAATGACTCACCACATTATTTTCTCCATGACTATCTGTGTAGATGAGGAGGAAAATGTAGATTGTTGTGTATTTTGCTCGGTATCTTTGCAATGTCAGACCCTACGACTCCTCTAGACGGAGCAGCCTTGGAATTCCGGCCGACGAGCAATACATCAGAGTCAGGAAAGACCAAGCCTACTTTTAAGAAAAGTAACAAGGTATGCAGATACTTTGACACAAAATCCGGTGCGTGATTCTTCTTCTTCTTCTTCTACAAGTCAATGTTACGTCTTTGTCTACTTTTGCCTTTTTATCCCATGTCTATTTCAAATACATCTCTCATTCTGGGCAAATAATAGGATGTAGAGCTGGTCAATCTTGTCCTTTCAAACATGAATCCCTATCAGTCAAGGAAGTCCATGACATTTCTGCAGCCTTGACAACGGATGTAGCTCCCATAGCTCAGCCCATCATAAATCCACCTACAGTAAACACTAGCATACGTATAGTGAGCAAACCAATCACAGCGGCGCAATTACAAAACCCTCGAGACTTTCAACTCTCTCAAATCAGAACGAGATTTAAACCGCAAGAGGCTGAGACCGATGGAGTCACTAACCTGACGTTCAAGCTTGTACCATCAGATCCCGACTTTCCATTCGATATCGAAGCGTTGCAATGCGTCTTGTCTGTCCCGTTGGATTATCCAGGTCTTTCTCGCCCAGGTCTGCGTGTATCTAACAAAGAACTTCCTCGTGGTTTTCAAATAAATGTTGAACAAGCATTCAATGGTCTGGTCACTTCTATGCCACATGCCACATTACTAGATCTCGTCAAGAAATTGGACAGGATATTGGCAGATGTATTATCAAAACCAATGGCTGAGACTATCAAGATTCTCAATCCTGTGAAAAAGTCTATAAAAGGGTCTGGGAATATAAACGACAGTCAAGTGAATATGCAAACGAACCTTTCTGGCAGGCAGCATGACGAAGACTCTATATATACTCGAGCACAAATATCGCAGGCGGCGGAGAAACGACAAGCTGATATTCGACAATTAAGAGCGCGTCTAGGTCGATTACCAGGTTTTACAGACAATGTTGATAGTAAATCGTTCGGACTGCCATATTCAGTCTATCGTCAAGATACAATAGACTTGAGTATTAGAGATAGTCCGGCTTTGACTTTATCCATCCCTGACGACTATAATCTATCGCCATGCACTATCACTTTCCAAGGCAAGAGAGTAGAGGCAATGTCGAATGTGGAAGCAGCTTTTGAGTCTCAATGTCGATTGATGCCTGAAATGGCATTGTTGGCGCATGTGAATTATTTATCCCAAAATATCAATACAATGGCTACGACACCGCGACAAATTCTACAGAACAAGGATATAATGCCGAAACCTGTCCCTACAAAAGAAGAAATACGTTCTGTGAATAATGTCGTGATGAAAAATGATATTGATAATGATCGAAAAGTATATCCCATGCCTTTGGAATGGCTTAGTGATTATCAGAACAAGACCGATGATCAAGACGGTGGAAAGGAGCACGCTGGCAGTGAAGAGGATGAGGACAGTGATGACGAAGACGACTACACCGACTCAGAAGACGAACAAGGAGAAGAAAAAGAATCGACATCTGCCACCGAACAAACCTCCAAATCTACTCTCGCAGAAAAGTCCATCGGTCTCTCATTCCCCAACCTCGAAATCTACGGCATCGAACTCTTCGAATTGCAAAGCCTCTCATTAACCATCAAATGCGACCGCTGCAAAACCCCCACCGACGTCCTTCACATTCCCGACAATCCTTCCGCAAACCCCTCCCTTCTCAAACAACTCCCGTGCAAAAAATGCAACAACTCCCTCGCCGTCGGATATCGCAAGTCCCTCATGCACGCGCACTCGGTCCACGCGGGATTCATCGATCTCGACGCCTGCACGGCCGTCGATCTCCTCCCCTGCACCTTTATTCCTTCATGCTCGTCGTGCTCTGCCTCATTCGACGTCGGCGTCGTTTCCGTCCGCGGCGACTCGTCCACTTCCACGTGTCGGACATGCCACGCCAGACTATCGTTTCACATCCACGAAGTCAAATTCCTCCTCCACTCGCATTCTTCGCAACACCCCGCGTCCAACGTCCTGCATCGCAAAAAACCAAAAGAGGCGCTCGGGTTGACGGTCGATACGGAACTGCCGCGGCGCGGGAGGTGCAAGCACTATTCGAAATCGTATCGCTGGTTTCGCTTCTCGTGCTGTAATAAAGTGTTTCCGTGCGATCGGTGTCATGACGAATTAGTAGACGAGCCGAAACATAGGAATGAATTCGCAAACAGGATGATTTGTGGATGGTGTAGTAGGGAGCAGAATTACAGACCGGAAGATTGTGGAATTTGTCACGCTTCGTTGATAGGGAGAAAAGGAAGAGGGTTTTGGGAGGGTGGAAAGGGGACGAGAGATAAATCGAGGATGAGTAGAAAGGATCCGAGAAAGTATAAACGTCTGGGAGGAGGTGGTGTAGCTGCTGTCAAGAAAGACTAAATATAGAATTAAGACTTGCAAAAGAGTTGTGGCGTGTGAGGATGAATTAAATGAGTAATATACATAAATTTTGATTCTCTACTTCATGATTATACTAATTTTGAAGATATTCTGTTGCGATTTATACCAATGATCAATGGTAAATGGACCAAATGTTTCTCGAGATAATCATTCTAATCTCTCTTTCGATGGTGTTGTCAGCGTTTAGTATTCTTGTTTTACTGTGCTTCTCCACTTTCAAAAGTCGCCACTGTAACAAGTATACAGTCAGATTTATTTGCATAATCACCTCGCATGAGAAAACGGAGAGTGACAAACGAAAGTGGATTATAAGATATTCTCACTGTCTTCTGTTTCTTTGGTTGATGGTTCTTTGAATGACCTATTCAAGTTATCAGTCTCCATTTTTAGACAGAAACTTTGATAGAAAAGAACGACTTACAAATGTTGTTCAAAATAATCCAACAACTATCATCAACATAATCAGCATTATACATCACATTTACTGAAAAGAAATACATACCTTTTGAGGAGCTTTTTGTCTAACCATTGTAAGGGGAAACGTCGCTCGATGACCGTCATTAAAAGTCACATAAACCACCAACCCTTTCATAGGCTGGCCTTTTGTATTTTTCACGCTGCCTTCTTGGATTGTTGTAATTGTAGTAATCCTGTCCTCCCAATCTCCGTCTGGCATAGTCCATGCTTTATTATTTCCCGTCGACCTTCGTGTCTTTTTAGATTTGGTCTCTGGTGCTGGACTTTCTGCTGTTTCGCTCATCTTTCTCTTGCCTTTTACGCCGGATGGTCTTCCTCCTTTTTTCTTGGGAAGTTGAGGCTCTGGTCGTCCACCAATCTTTTTGTTGTATTTAGCAAGCACGTCTTGAGCACCATTCGCGCTAAACCATCATTAGTTGCACGAGCTTGATATCAGGGACGGAGAATAATCACAGATTCTCATATGATTCCCATGTATGTTCTGATTCTTTATCATAGCCAACCCATTTTACTTTGTATATAACGTGACCCTTGTGTTGTGTCGGCCATGTTGATATCAAAATGAATATATAGGACTTACATCACTATCGTCGAATCCATGAGCGATTATCTTTTCAACAATATAGCTATAGATACATCAGTCACGTCATCACTTTATAACTTTTACTTTGACACCTACGTTTCTGCGTTATCGTCGTCACCATCCTCACCATCAGCTTCGTCTTCGTCTTCTGCGTCATTGTCTCCTTTCGCGACTGCGTCTCCAGCATCTTTATCAGCAGTTTCATCGCCGTTTTTGTGATTTTCTTCAGTCAAGTTCTCAACCTCCATATCTTGCCCAAAGTCTTCGACCCTTTTCGGTATTTCTTTTGGTATTCTGGCAGGGATTGTGTCGAGGCCATCCGACTCATCTGATTCTGATGGCATAGCTGTTTATGTTGGTTGTAATTAGCTTTACAGATTGACTCGATAGACGTTGAACAGGGTTGAAACTGGCTACAAAGAGGATACTGGAATTGGTGACTTACGCGGCATGATGAATGACTGGAGCTGACTGATCTTGTAAACTCACTTCCCTGACATTCAATGCAACAAGTGATTGAATAGTGAAATGTTTTATATGACTGGAACGCGCCTCGCGAGAGTTTGAACTTTATTTCGTAAGTACATCACATGTCTTGGGCATGCCGGGTTATATTCATGGTCGTGCTACAGTAGTATGATTTATCGCTCATGATTCTCGGGTTTAATAAATGGTGATGTATCTAGTCCAATAGAACACAAGTCTTATATGAACCCGGATGGCTGCTCTGAAGAATTTGTCGATATATCTGGACAATTGTGATTTCTAACGAACCAATTCTTGGCAATTACAACATGGTGAATATTACTTCCAGTGGTCTTCACAAGAACGCATGGAGGCATCAGCATTCTTTCGTGCGATAGCACAAAGCTAACCGAACGACCTGTTCGATCCAAGGCACGATACGCATTCGAATGTGTGAACTAATTTTCATGGAAAAGAAGCCGAGTGTTGCGAAGTTCGGCAATCCTCGGCTCAAGCTCAAAACACATATATAGAGAAGGAATGATGTAGTTTCTCATACATGGTAGATTATAAAGCTACACCACACGACTAAAGGCAATATGGATACAGCTGATCCCCGATTAGAGCAGGTAAGTCAAGCAAATGCTCAGATGAGCCACTTGAAATGAATACTGATAAAATAATTCTAGAACCCAACTCTGCTGCTCGAGGCTCCCCACAAATTCACTTATACGACTCGACCCCTTCCGCATCTTCCCTCCCCTCGGTCCGTTATTGTCAAAGTGTTATATACCGGAATATGTGGTTCTGATATTCATTATTGGCAACATGGCCGTATTGGCTCATTTATCGTCAAATCACCCATCGTTCTCGGTCACGAATCCTCGGGCATTGTTCACTCAATCGGTCCCGCCGTCACGAGTTTGAAAGTAGGAGATAGGGTGGCATTAGAGCCAGGAGTCAGCTGTGGTGTATGTCTGAGGTGTAAAGAAGGAAGATACAACCTATGTCCTGATATGGTGTTTGCGGCTACACCACCAAACGATGGAACATTATGTAAATACTATGCCTTACCTGCGGACCTTTGCTACAAGCTGCCAGATAATGTCAGTACAAAGTCAGGAGCTGTAGTTGAACCGTTGGCAGTGGCAGTGCATATTACTGTACGGCAGGGAGGAGTCAAACAAGGAGATAATGTAGTAATCTTTGGCGCTGGTCCAGTGGGGCTGCTGTGTTGTGCTGTTGCAAGGACTTACGGGGCAAGAACGGTGGTTGTAGTCGATATCAACCAACAAAGAGTTAATTTTGCAATCAATTATGCTGCTACAAGAGGGATTATTGCCGAAAATGGGAAGGATGTAGAACAAGTGGCTAAGGATATGATTGAAGAATGCGAACTCGGCCGAGGTGCAGATGTCGCTATTGATGCGAGTGGAGCAGAGCGTAGTATACAAACTGCAATTCATGTATTAAGACCTGGTGGTACTTTTGTACAGGGTGGGATGGGTAAACCTGATATACAATTTCCAATAACAGCAATGTGCACAAAAGAACTGAATGTGAAAGGCTCTTTTCGATACGGACCTGGAGATTACGATCTGGCTATTCAATTACTCGGCACCGGCAAAGTTTCTGTGAAGGACTTGATGACACATCAATTTGCATTTGCGGATGCCGAAAAGGCATTTGAAGTTGTCAAAGCGGCTGATGGGATTAAAGTCATCATTGAAGGACCATCTGATGTTGCACATGATATATAGCACTATATGCAGGTCATACCAATATAAAATGCTTAATCATGTTTTGTAATACCATGAGTGAACATGCTGTACCTGCTGCTTAGCTAATCGATCCGCTGACGAATCAATTGTTGTACACGATTATTTCAGATCGAATTGACCAGAATAACACATGATTTGTTTCATCTACAGTACGTAGTCAATAAAAGTCGGCCGTTTAATATTTGAGGGCTGTCATGGATAGACTTTGACCAACGTTTGTGTAAATCTGGACAGATTTGGTAAAAAGTCCGGGGAAGCGGAGACGGAACCCTATGCACAACCTACCTCATTCGTGGTTTCACTCTAATCAATTGTCTCAAGGATGCTCTACATTTGATGCATCATGTCAACGGTGAGTTTCGGTCAAAATAAAGCTGTAATAGCAAATGATTTCAAGGAGATTCTTTTCGAATGGTATCTTTGCCACAATAAAATCCGCCGTTCTATTAGACACCTGTCAATCCGCAACCAATCGATCTGTGAAAATACTTTTCCGCTATCGATCGATTTTATCGAGAGCCTCAACAGCACAATCAAAGAAGCCGTTAGACAAGACCGTTGCTATGAGCCAAGCAAAAAAGATGTCATACGTCTCGCCGCTCAAGTTTTGGCTCCTACGTCAGCATGTCACCGGTCTAATCGTCTACCGAAGTAGCCGTTATTGTTATAGAACCCACCTCCTCTTTTCATGAATTCTCATTTATTGCATCGTACTTTGCACTCTTTCATGCTTCACTTTGAGTAGACTCGGTGAGAATTAACAAATTACAGACAAGACGTCCGGTACGTCAATACGTTCAGAACGCCTTTATTCAAGTGAAAGATAGCACGACTCAGAATGGTTGGCAATCTTTAAGAAGGGTTAGCAACGGACGCAATCACCGAGTTGATCAGATTTTACAGGACTATCTATTATATCCTAGCCTCACTTCAAGATGCCCATGATGGGGTTGTCGTCCGACTTCCTGCACAATTTGCATATTCCGTCAGCACTTCTACCAGATGCTCAAATCGATGAGATGCGAACGGTAAAGACACTTGCGATGCATGATCTAAGTACAAGCATAAATCCGGATCTTGCCGATAAGCCACCTAGACCTCAAAGTATACGTGATCAAGAAGAAAAAGTGCCAGAACCAGAAGTCAAGAAATCTAAACAACCGTGGCAAGCAAATGTTGCACGTCCAGGCTACTACCCACGCAAGAATCAATCGGAACTTGCGATCGCTGCTCATGCCGCTAGGGAAATGACTCCAGGCGTTTCGTCTACACCAAGCAGAGTGCAAGCCGCTACATTCTCCTCAAATCCGGCACAAGAAAGATCAGAGACAGCAGCACAATCACAAACTCAAGGGCAAACCCCAACAACTCCTCAGACTCCTACCATGCAAAATACAGCTCGGACTCCAAGATCACAAAGATCTGGCAAACAGAATGTAGCCTCTACCATGTCTCTTTCCAACTTTCCGGTGCCAGGACAATCGATAGAATCAAAATCACATAGGAACGCAAGTGGGGAGTGGAATGTAGAAAACGGTCCTGGACTTGGCATACAACCCAGCCGATCATTGGCAAATCTGCCAGGTTATTCAGATCGACACGATCAACCACGAAGTAAAAGTCCTTCACGATCAATAGCAAGTACTAATTCTATAGCCAAATCACAAAGTTGCAATTCTCTTGGTGACACGATTGGATTTACTTTCAAGACGACAACGAATTTTGTGCATCCTAATAGACAATTTCCACGAGCAATGACACCTATGAGTCGAGAATTGTCGGCTAGCCGCAGACGATCGGGCAGAAGTAGTGCTAGTTTCGATGAAGATCCTACTGAAATGGCAGAGAGAATGAACAGTATAACTTCAGATGGTGGTTGGAAGTCAGGGTGGTCAGTGTCTGGACTCTTGGCTACACCTTCGGCAGAACTTGAAGAGGATCCACTCACTGCAGTCATGCGAGATATCTCACAAGTCAGTGGTGAGGTTGCACCGGATGATGACCATGAACCTACTATTGTTGAGCAAGACGAAGATAACAATGACATAACCCCATCGATGGACTGGCCTCAACCACTTAGATTAGGCGCAACCGCTGAATCTCTGTCGCCTGTCAAGATAATCGCTACAACCATCACGCAGGAATCTCCCATTATATCCACCTCTCCCAGCCGTAACCTTATTTCTTCAACTCCTACCGACTCAGCCTTTGCTTCGCACTTTGGAAAAGCCCTTAAATCACGAGCATCTTCAATCAGCTTACGTCTTCGAAATCGAGATGATGCTGATTCAAATAGTGAATCGGCTCCATCTTCTCCTCTAAAAGGTCAATTTAGATTAGAAAGAGCACTTAGCGTAATATCGCGTAAAGATAAAGATGAATTGGAAGATCCGATCACACGACGAGCAAGTATTACTGCTGCTCGTCGCGCTTTTGAGGAGAAAGAGGCTGCAAAAGATCGTAAATTTGCCGAGCAAGAGGCTAAAAAGGTGGTTGGTAGAAGAGAATCGTCAGCACACGAGCGTGTTTGGCGACGAAAACTCAGTAACGCAGTTGATTCTGCTATTGATTCTTCGGGAGATAAACCGAATGGTGGGCTTAGTTTGGGAATGTCTTTTGTCATGAACAATGGAAATGTTTCACAACCAATAACTCCGGCTAACGAGTATCATGTCGACCCATTTGTGACAACACAAACAAGAGAGACTGTTCAAGATACTACAGACTTTCCTACTTACAAAGAATCACTTCACCCTAACGCTAATGACTTGTTGTTCAATCCAAAATACCGCGAGGAAGCATTCACACAATCTACATTGTTTCCACCAATACGAACTCCAACCGAAGAGGCCTCGGGAATGTTGTTTCCTGCTCCTCCAGCTGCCGGACCGACAGTCTATAATATTGATGGTAAATTATTTGACGAGTATGGTATGCCGATCAACACACATGCCCTTGATGATCATCTACAACATGATAAAGCAGATGTGAATCTTGATGATAATAATTCTCGACAGCTTAGTGTTGCTAAACAGGCAAAGGGTAAATTACACAAATTTTCGGCCTGGTCCAAAACAAGATTATTACGTGTGTAATCGAATGAATTTAATGAATTGTAGTTATAATGAAACTAGTACAAGAATTTATACGTATACATTGAACAAATGGATGTTGATTTTTAATTTCTTCTATAAAATCCTGTCCTATTTCTAAACAATCATCCAAGCACTCGCCAAGACATCAATAAAGTGAACTCTTAGTCGAGATTACGTCATTGCCAATATAATCTTTGCCAATCATATTGTCACCATAACATATCACGTATTCTACTCCTATTATCTAATCGTCCTGTACTTTTTATTGACCCGGAATCATCCCAGATCTTAAGTTACTCGACAGGTTTGCCCAAGATGGCGTTCATATTCATCATGGGAACACACAAGTTTGAAAAACAAATAAAAGACATGCCTCTAATCGATAACGCCAGATGTTTCAAATGTGGCAACTTTTCTGCCAGAGTTGTTCGAGAATGGTAGGTAACACTTATAATCAGACTCTACGTACGTAATCGACTGAATGTGTATATACAGGGAGTGGTTTACTATTTGCTGGATTGTATGTACATCTTATCTCGTTTCCATGAAATAGAATAACTAATGCATGAAAAAGCCTCTTGTACCATTTTCTTTCCACTGGGAACCGATAGTACGTTGTCATATTTGCAACTTCGTCCAAGACTTAGCGTCAGTACCCCCTTCTAGGAGATGATTGAAATCTATTACTGATATAACGAATATAGACAACGACCGGATATCAAAGATGCAGTACATAACGGACAATACAATGGTACACAATTACAAAATCAACAAGGTTATGATCAGAAAAATGTACAACAGCCACAACCTGCCGCAAGTTATCCTCCTGGACAAGGTCAAGTTCAGCAACAACAGCAATATTATGATCAATATGCCTCGCAACAACATTTTCCACATCAACCGTTTCCAGGTCAGAATATTTCTCCTCAGGTACAATTTCAGGACGTATACGGTCGTCAAGCAGGACAACCGCCGCCGAAATGATAAGAGATTTAAATGATTCACACAGTCACTCTCGGTTGGTTGGACACTCTCATGAAAGAGTGAGGCCTGTAGTTCCAAACCAACATGTGGCTTTTTATTTCGATGTACATATTGTAAATTCTCGAACGATATCAAACATTATATCCGCTGTTCAAATCCCTGTCAAACGCGTCACGTCAAAGTCCAACAAAAAAGAAAGAAGAAAAAAAGAAAAAGAAAAGCAAAAAGGCTTGAAGTGGAAGGGATGAGATCCCCCCCGACATTTTTGTACGATAGCCTTTTAAACTCATGCCTGTGTTGCCGGCCCGTGCTTGGTAGAAGGTATTGCCGGCCCGTGCTTGGTTCACTTGGTTAGTATGGGTGCTGCCAACCGACCGGAAAAATAAAACCCAGGAGAAAATAAAAAAGAGGGTGGCCGGGAATTCGTTCGCACGCGTTGTGCTTTTTTTTTTGTCCCCTTTCGTACCCATGGAGACTTGGCCCTGACACGTCCGGAAAAAATAATCAAAACCTGGCCGAGCCCCCACCCCAGACCTTGAAATCTTGGGCACCTTTTTTTCTCCCTCTCTTTTCTATCAAAACAATACAGCTTCATATAATTTTCTACAAGTATCTATAAAGAGGATATTTGATATGTCAAAATCTTCACAGAAGAAGATACTCATTGATGAGGCGGAGTTTATAAGAACGCGCGATGCAGTAAGTGGTTGATTTACGTTGTCGCGACCTGTTTTGTTTATAACTCTTACTTCCATGTATTTTTCAAATCTTATATTTCGTTTCAACATCTATGCGATATATCTAATTGTGGTATTTTTATTAACATCCATCGTTCATAGGTAATTACATCATGGTTACGTCTACAAGCAGCTCTTCAACATGCTTCACAAGTATACATTGAACATTCCAATACTATTCTTGGAGGAGAAAAGGCTGTAGATCATACCTACCTCAACGTTTTGCGCAACGCAGTCGCTTCTGCTGGACATTATCCAGAACTTGACATCAAGCATGAAGGTGATGGTGCAGAAGGATCAGGGAGAAAGCCAAAGAAAATCCCTCGTGATCCAAATGCACCAAAAAGACCATGTACGGCTTATTTGTTGTACGCGAATGAAATCAGAATTGCTTTGAATGAAGAACTTGGACCTGGACATGGTAAAGAAATAGGATATGAGACTGGGAGAAGATGGAATGAATTGAATAATGATAACAAAAAGGTATCTTCACTTCACTTTATCTCCATTTCCATATCTCGGCTCTGACTAATTTATTTATCTCGTCTAGATTTATAAAGATCGTTACAAATCCAACTGGGCCGAGTTTGTTGAACTTGACAAAGCATACCGTGCATCCAACAACTTATCACCAAAGAAATACCGCTCACTTGAGGACCTCCCTGACGGTCCAGCCGCAGAAGTTGACGAGGACGATGACGAAGTAGCAGAACCAATAACTTCGACGCCAAAATCACCAACAAAATCAAAGTCCACAGGAAAGGGTAAAAATACCGACAAGACAAGCGGATCAAATAGCGACGTCTCTTCAAGCGAAGCAGATCCAACCGAATCCGAAGACGAAGCCGCGAAAAAGGGCAGCCAAAGTAAATCCTCAAAGAGCAAGAAAGGTCTAGCGCAGAAAAACCTCGAAGCTTCCGCCTCTTCACTCGCCGGCAAGAAATCAAAATCAAACAACGTATCGGAATCAGCTGGTTTCTTGGCCGTAAATGACTCGGCTAATAAGAAACGCAAATCTTCTCCAGCCGCCCAGCCAGAAGATGACAATATCAATGTAGATGTAGAGCCTGTCAGCAAGAAGAGTAAAAAAAACGCTTTTTCGAGTGGAACTGGGAATGGAAATGGAGAGGATGACAATAATAATGCCGAGTCGGCAGGGAAAAAGGATAAAGAATCGAGAAGGAGGAAGAGAAAGAGTCAAGGCGTAGATGCAAGTGAAGAGTAGACTTGATTACGTATATGACGCGACTGTCCTGTGAGATGGATTTAGAGAGGGGGGCTATTAACTTAACTTGTCTCTTGATATTAGTGAGGAGTAAGATCGTCTAGAATGTTGATAGTCGAAGAGTGAGGCGTGGATGAGAATGAACGATACACATCTGAGCACTTTCCTTTCTACAACCTTGCCTTACTATCATCTTTCTATCTGATTGTCTAATTGTCCGACCTCCCTATCGTATAGTGTGTGTGATGTCTGCTCATCTAACCGTCTGACTGTTTAATTTTCTCGGTTCGAGTGTCGAGTGTCTGACTGTCTAATCGTGTGCTTGTCTCATCGTCTAGTCGTCTGGTAGGAAAGACACGAGGCACTTGTTTTACAAGACGATATCCCCATGCCTGGCTTATACATACTTATCTTATGATGCCTGTCTATTTCACATAGGTTATTGCTTGACATTACCCAAGTTTTCGTCTCGTTGTACGATAATCATCTTACTGATCGATCGAGTGCTTTATCGCTGTTGTGCCTTACCTTATGTACCGTATCTAGCCATTCGTCCGTTTTTCTCGAGACGGTACTTATCATCTGATAATTCTCCACCGTCTATTGGTACGAGTGATAGGACGACGGCGACATTATTCGTAATCAGCTCTTTTGTAGTTTATTTATATAGATCATCAATAATGGATCATGATATGTATGTTATATTTCCAGATGGTGTAAAGGAAAGAATCTAGTTCAGTGTGAGAAGATATATACTCTTCTATACGTCCTGTTATATTAATCTCGGACTTTCTCTCAAGAGTCTGCGTGATATTTGGAATATAATATCACTAAAATGATATAATTTATGGAATTATACAAGTTATAAATATATACTACGTATTATATTTCATCATATCTTTGCCTCTAATGGTTTGATTCCAACTGTCAAAACATCCAGTCCAGACTCTATTTCCTTTCGTCCAGGCATACCACCCACTCTCATCAATTCCGCACAATGACTCATGACCGGATCGTTACCCATCGTAGCGACCGCGACTACTTTCTCATCCTTGATGTAAAACGCCGACCAACTTGGTTTCTCAACGTCTGTATTTCCTTTGATTATCACATCATCGAAGCCGTTTGGGGTATGTCCACAATAACGCAACTGAGCACCCAATGCCGACCAAAAGACTGGTATAAAGTCTTTACTGCTGTTGTTAGTGGTGTTAGTAGATCCGGTGATTCGTGACGCTACTACCCGACCAGCATTTTGCGCCACGTCCCAATGTTCTATTCTGACTGGTTTGCCGTTTCCGTCTGGACCGTGGTAGGGATACGTGGCTATATCACCGATTGCATAGACGTCTTTATGGCCCTTGACTTGAAAATATTCATCTACACTGAGAGAACCGTCTTTTTCAAGGGTTATTTGGGAAGAATCCTGTAGATAATCAGTCGAAGGTCGGACGCCGACACCTTCTATGACAAGATCTGCTGAGAGAACAGTTCCGTCCTTGAGATGTACAGAACCTATCTTTGACGAGTCTGTTGAAGAAGGTGATCCATGAGATACGTTTGCATTCATGTAGAATTTCACTCCGGATTTCTCAAGCATACGACGGAATATAGCGCCTACTCTACTTCCCATTATCTTTTCCAAAGGAGTAGATTCCATACCAACAATCGTCACATCATGTTTCTTATTGGCTAGACAGTTACCTACTTCCATGCCAATAAAGCTTGATCCAATGACAATAATATTCTTTCCACCTTTATCTCCCGCAGCAGAAGTGATTGCCTTTGTATGTTCCAGAGAACGAAGGAGAAAGACATTTCCCAAATCACCTTTCAGGCCATCTATAGGAAGGTATTTGGGAGTACCACCTGACGCAAGAATGAGTTTATTGTAAGAATACTCCTTGCCATCATCTGTTTTGATTATTTTCTTATCAAAATCTGCAGATTTGACTTCTGAATATACAATCTCTACACCACCTTCTTTGAAATGTTCTTCAGATCTCCACGCCGCTTTAGATTCATCAGTCAATAAAGCTTTTGATAATTTCGTCCTGTCAATAGGTAAAACCATTTCTCTAGAAATCATAGTAATTTGGTCTGTGAATGAACTTGCTCGAAGTGCTTCTATTGCCGCAATTGCTCCAGCACCACTGATTGTATCGAATTAGTACTATACTTCCCACAACGAATGAATTTGTCTGCTTACCCTCCAACAACAACCAATCTATTATCCTTTTTCGGAGAACATTTTATATTCAACTTTCTTCTCGAATCTTTAATCGCCTGTTCTTCTCCGTGGATATACACAGCACCGTCCTTTTCCGTGACTTCAAATCTAGTGAGTGGATCGAGAGCAGGTGCATTTTCTATATCTCCAGTCCTAGCATTAAAACATGCTATAATAAAATGTCAAAAATAGTACAAAACAAAGTGTTGATCGAGATATATACCTCCATGCCATGGACAAGTCAATCTCCCTTCAGGTGTAAGAATACCAGATTTCAAGGGTGCTCCGTAATGAGTACAGTTCGAATTCAAAGCATGGACTTTGTCGTCGAATTTGACAAGTAACACTTTTCCATCTTTTATACCTTCGACCTCTACTTCTTGCTTTTCACCATTTTTGAGACTGATAGATGTAATGTCCTTGAGCTTAAATTCTTTTGCCATTTTGAAGATTGGTGAAGTCGATAAATATCTTGAACTTGGACTATTGAGAAAATTTGTTGGAACTGCTTTATACGTGGATTGTAGAATATAACGAGAGCGAAGAAGCATGGATTTTCAATGCCTTTCAATGCGACAAAAAGAAGCTTACTGGCCACACAAGTTTATATGTGAGTATCTGTAAAAAGAAAATCACATCGTAATCGTCATCAATATCACCATTCATCTGATTGGTCAATGACAGATCAATGCTCGACGTCATCATGCATCGATGCATCCGGAAGATGAACAAGTGGGGTAGATCTCACTACGATCAGATTAAAAGTTTATCTCTGTAGTCTACCATACTTGTACAATCATTAATTATCTAACTTGTACAAAATCAATACTTTAATCATACATTTGTTTGCGTCAAATACTAGTAGCACCTTCCATTACTATATCCTGAGGTTTACCCATAACTTCAAGACCTCCATTGGCCAGTTTAATGCATAAATCAGCATCTCGAACGGCACTAGGTCTATGAGCAATAGTGACGAGTGTACTACCAACTAATTCTTCTTTTAATACTCTTTGAATCTCCCATGATGTCTCTCCATCTATACTTGCAGTAGCTTCGTCCATGATGATGATTGAACTACGACGTAATATTGCTCTCGCTAATCCAACCAATTGTCTTTGACCTTGACTTAGGTTTTTCCCGCCCACGTCAATCTTCTTGTCGAGTTCAAAGTTGAATTTACCACATACTCGATCGAGAACAGCAGCACATTCTTGTTCCGAATGTTCTTCAAGTGGATCAATATTATGACGTAGAGTACCAGGAAATAACATTGGCTCTTGTGCGAGAAACGTGATACGACTTCTCAATGTATGTTTGTCGACTTTTGCTAGGTCAATGCCTCCTATCGTGATAGTACCAGACTCTGGCTGCAAAGTAGCAAGCAACGTCAGAGCTAATGTACTCTTTCCAGACCCCGTTCGTCCAATGACAGCCGTGCTAGAACCACCTGGTATGGTGAGTGATAAATTCTTCAAAGCTGGGTCAAATTCTGGAGCATATTTGACAGTAACGTCATCAAAAACAATGTCATCCTTTGTAGAAGGCCACGATGCAGGAGGCATCACCGTACCTGGATCTTCACCCTTCAAATCTACATACTCTATGACACGTTCGACAGCCACAAATTGAGCTTGAATATAACCATAACTATGACAAAGTCCTTGTGTAATAATGACAAATCGATTTGCAGCATTCAAAGCAAACCCAGTCAAACCCGGGCTCAATCCCGTGTAAATAGAAATGATACGAAAGGCTAGATTTGAAAGGACTGTAACAGCACCGAATCTGAAGTAGATCCAAGCTTGCATACTCCAATAAAAATGATCCATACGTTGGAATTCGTCCACAGTACCGATAATGCCGGACTGGAATTGTTCTTGGACGGCAAAAGCTCTGACCGTTGTGAGACCGTCGAGCAGAGCACCAAAATCCGACATCAAAGGACTTAGTGATATAGTCTCTAATCTTCGTAAACTCTGACATGGCTTGATGTATAACCTGAAGCTGTATACGAATAACACAGTCACGATGACGACAGTGAGAGTGTAGAGCGGTGTAATCAAAGCTACAATGAGAACAGTACTACTCCAGCCAATTGTTTGCCAGATAAAGCCGAACAAATTATAAGCTATACCACCGTCAATGGTCGCCAAGTCAGATGTCATTCGATTCATCATACGACCGACAGGTGTAACATCGTAAAATCTAAAGGTCGTTTCACTCAAGGCGTACATCATCCGTCTGAAGAGTTGTTTACCAGCTCTGTATTCAACTAGTGTTGTTAGAAGGTTTGTAATCCAGTACATTACAGCAAAGGCCATGTCTAAAGCTAACACTCCATAGACCCAAATAAGAGGATCATCATTAGGGTTTGGGAGATGATCGAACAACCGTCTCAGTGGGTTGGTAGAGAGCATTGCCAATTGAGCATAGAAACTCGATATGAATTTTGCGGCACTTTCTTCATATGCTTCACCCCATTCTTTCATATACCAGGTACTAAGGTAAAGGACAACCCTAGTCATGGCTACAGCAATGAACAATGCGACCCACCAAAACACACCACCGGATTTGATATATTGCCAATAGAGTTTTAATTCAACTTCACCATCTGCTCTAAATTCATCGTCCTCGAACTTTTCTTTTTCTTCATCAGTCTTTGCATCAGCTTTCGGGACATCATCAATGGCTTTTATAGCTTTGGCCGGTGTTGTTGGCGATAAGATGCTTTCCGGAAGTGTTTCGCTGGCGTGACTTAAATCTTGGACTTCTGCCATCTTATTTTTGATTTGAATGACTTGATTGGCGACTTTCAAACATATATCGACTCTATGGGTCACGAGTATGACAATCCGATCCGAAAGTAATGGACCTTTGAGACAATGTTCAACAACATGTTCAGCTGTACTTTGATCTAAAGCGCTCAAAGGGTCATCAAGCAGAACATGTCGAGCTGGACTATATACTGCTCTGGCCAAAGCGACTCGCATCTTTTGTCCTCCAGAAAGACCAATACCATTTTCACCGATTGGAGAGCGGTCTCCCTGCTTGAACAGTTTAAGATCATGTTCTAGACCGCAAGCAAATAATACTTGACTATATCGTTTCTCATCAAGTGGAAAGCCGAATAAGATATTGTCTCTAACAGTCATACTTTGTAGCCATGGAGTCTGAGCACAATAAGCCACGTCAGTACGGGGTCTTGTCATATCTCCAGATTTGAGATCAAGTTCACCCAAGAGAGCAAGAAGAAGGGCACTTTTCCCAGATCCCACGACGCCGCATACGACGTTGAGGCCAGAAGTAATGGTCAATGTTACATTCTGTAGAGGTTCGCTATCCATTCCAGGCCAAGCAAAAGTAGCATCTCTCAATTCATGCTTGTCTCCAAAATGTATCCCATCATGCTCCTTCTCGTCTTTGTCAGGTTCGTCCATGAATGCTTGTATACGACGCAATGACACCAGACCATCAAGGACATCTTTGTATAGATTTGGCACTCGCCACAGGCTATCCTCAACGAGATCAAAGGCCTGTAAGGCTGGAAAAGCAATGTCAACTGTAAGTTTATTTCCGGCGAATACTGTATATGTGTAGAAAGTGACAGTTTTGAGAAAGTTGGACGTAATCAAGTCGACAAGTTGTATCGCAGCGTACCAGATTTTGACTCGGACGATAAGCGCCAATTCTTTTTGTCGAGCAGTCATGATACCATCGAGCCATTTACCACTCCAGGCATAGTATCTTAGATGTCGTATAGCTTCAGCGTACTGTGATACTCTTTGCAATTTATCATCTGTTGCTTTCTTACGCTTTGCTACCTGATTCACAACAGTCTTGGCTAGTCCAGCGTCAAGTGCTGTTCCAAGCAACGTTACGGCAAATCCAACCAAAGCAGGCCAGCCGATAATACGCAACGTGACAGTGATGGAGAGTACGAGTCCAAGAGGAACTTCTATAAAAGTGTCAAAATCACGTAATCTCATTGCTATGTTGTAAGAATCATCCTTCATCACGTTGAGTATCTTTCCTTTTGATGCTGCTATATCTTGTTCGTCTTCTTCTTTTTGTGGCCAAACAGTGGTCCAGAACGTCATCCAGTATTGTCGAATGCTTGCAAATACCCCGTTGTAAACACTCTTATTTGAATTAGCATCGCCTAGTAGAGCCATCCCTTCATCTTCTGCCTCGTTTTCGACTTTTTCGTCGTCTTTCTTGAGTCCGCCAAGTACTTTTCTACGCAATGTCTTTTCATGCACCATACAGATAAGCTCGCCGCGACTTCTCTCGTATAATCTACGAGAATACCACATTTCAAGCACACCGCGTTGAATATCAAGCGCTTGTGCGGCAAAGGTGATCAGCGTCCAAAACATTGCAGGTCGCTTATCAAACTTGATGTCACGCATTGATAGAAGAAGTTGTTGCAAAAGTAAAGGAACAGAATACTGTACAGCAACTCGAAAAAGAACGAAGCATGTCAAAATAACAAAATCATGCCAGTTCGCCTTTAGAAGCCGTGCAACAATGCTCCCTTTGAGCTTACTGAACACATCGTGTAGATGTCTGTGATGAAATTCATATGGAAGTTTCCATATGTCCTTGCGGTCCAGAGGACCTTCTCGACCAACGGTGATAATAGGTCCGACCCAAGTCACACTCATCCATTGCCATAAAGTCATTGCATCTTCGGGAGATCTTTCACGATAACTTGGCCTGGAAAAGATTTTACTGATGCCATCTCGAGACACTTGAGGATGGCGTAGAGGTAGATTGAGTTGCAAAATAAAAAGTAATACAGAAAGTCCACTCGCCGTCCCTGACAGTGCACTTTTGGCAGCATAATCCTGGCCATATTCAAGTCGAAGGAAAGCATTACATTGAAAGTAGATGAGAGCAAATGTGGATAGAACTAAAAAGCCAGATGCAGTTTTAGGTCGAAGGACAATGTATGATGATGATATTATTGTCCATATTGTGATTGGGACGATGACTTCCCAGTCCGCGATTTCCCGTGGTTGAAGTAATGCTGATGCAACATGACATAATAGACCTGCAATTGCTATAAAAGGTATCAAAAGCCCCAGCCAGAAGTTGCCGGCAGGTACAGAAAGATCTCTTGGTTTAGGTTCTTCTATAAAGGGCCGAGGACAAAAAGAATCGAAGAAAGATTTTTTAGCCATGATTAGAGAAAGAACTAGCTCTGCAAACTATCCAGTACTGGACACCAAGGCATTGAAATTACAAACTATATATATAGACAATGCTTTCAAGCAGTCATAATGAAATTCCAACCAAAAATGGTCAACTCTTTTAGAAGAAGCCGGAAATATAAGCTGATTAGAATGACTTGTGCAGAACGACTAGCCATATCCGGATCACCGCCAGAGAATGGAACGGATGAGTCAGTGTTCATCGCTGATATTAGCACTGACCAGGGTAGAACGAATAACATTATTGATCGAACCAAATCAATCGTGATAAAACAGTTGGGGTTGAAAACTCAAAAATCACATGGCAGGTAGAACCAACATTCACTAAAATAAAATTAAGACACGTTAGAATCTCCGTTTACAACTGGAACATTACCTGAGAAAAACTAATTATTGCCTATCGGAATGGAAGTTTCAGGATTAACTCCTTGTATGATGATCATGAGGGTACGTTCTGCGACTGCTTCGATATTTTCAAACCCAACCTCTTATTATTACAATACTGGACTTGCCTAAACTCAAAGGTAAAGTTTTGTTAGGAAATTGTTATTATCCAAGAGTCGTGAGTCACAAAATGAAATATAGGCGGGGGAACGCTTGCCTTTTTCAGAAAACCAACATGCCGTGATGCAAACATGCTTGCAGATCTCGGAACTTACAGTAATAATCCTGTGAAGTTTCATGTTAGCTAATATGATCGTTACAACGTGCAAATGAATTTGTACGCAAAAGCTTATAACGGCTTTTATCAGATCTTTATAGACCGAGTTATAGTTACAGCGAGAGTTTGTTATAACGAGGGACTGTATGTATTCAACTCAGCATCTATAAATCAAAACCAATGCCGTTACGATGACGTTGCTAGCTTATTATCATGGAAGAGGTAGGGCTGCTATCAATTTATATATTCTTCTTTCGCAGTATCTACTGTAATGAACTCCAAGTGGTTGATTGGTGATCCACAACTCTAAAAAGTGATTGTACTTTTACATGCATATTTATGCCAGACCGTTTGACTGATTGGAGGCCAGCGAACTTGCGTTCTCTTTCTTGACATTCGTTCCAAGTTCGCCTGTTACTTGAGCTCCATGGATATTAGCAATTGGGGTGTGATAAGGTCTGTCTCTCCCCGCATTCCACATATCATCAAGACAGCAATTCTAGCATGTCTTGGTCGATCCCCAAATGTTGATGTGCAGGATGTCGTGACCGAAATCTTTATTACAATAACGCAACCTATAGCAGGAACTCCCATATCTCTAGTCAGATCTCAGAATCAATTCAATCGTGAATATGCAATTGTTGGGCATGCATGGATCGCAAAGTATACTATTCCTGTGTCGAAAGACTTAGACTCGGAAGTGACCGGAATTCATCTCAGAAATGCTTTGGCAAAAGTTGTTAGATTCCTTGGTTGCGGAGATGAGACCTATCAGATGCCAAGTATTGCTGACGTGCAAGGGGAATGGACTGGTTATCGTCGCGATGCTCGATTATGGAGTTTGCGACCAGAGCTGTCCGAACGTGAACAATATGAACACTTGATGAGAGAAGTCAAGCACGATTCACCTGTGATTTTATATTTTCACGGGGGCGCATACTGGTCAGTCGAATCCTTTATTCTACTTGATCCCAAATTAATCTCGCTCGTCTTAACAGTCTCATGGACCCATCCGATCCTGTACATCGGTGGTTCAACTCAAGTCTAGCTCGCGATACAGGTGGAAGATGCTTTTCCGTTCGCTATCGTCTCGCGCCACAAAACCCGTTCCCAGCTGCTCTACTCGATGCTCTGGTCGCCTATCTAGCTCTTCTCTATCCTCCTCCAGACGCATTCCATTCTGCAATTCCAGCCTCACGTATCATATTAGCTGGTGATTCATCAGGTGCAGGCCTCGCCACCGCTCTTCTCCTGCTTCTCCTCACCATAATCAAGCAAGACATGACTCATATATCATTTAACAATGCATCCGTTTCAATACCTTGTCCACCAGTGGCTGGTACAGCATTGATCTCACCTTGGCTAGACATATCTCGTTCCTTACCTTCTGTCCAGCGAAATGCTCGTTATGACGTTCTTGCAGCACCACTATTCGATCCCTCTGCCCCGAGTGCATCCCCCGCTTTTCCCCCGGATGAAGCATGGCCGACCAATCCTCCAAGAGTCGAGACTTATTGTGACGCAACAATGATCATCCATCCACTAGTCAGTCCACTTGCCGCTCCTATTGATGCTTGGACTATGTCACCACCGATATATCTGCATGGTGGGTGGGAAGGTATGCAGGATGAAAACGAAGTATTTTGTCGAAGGATACATCAATCCGGTTCCACGGTCATTTTCGAGGGTTATACCGGTATGCCGCATTGTTTCGTGTTTGGAAAGTGGAACAATCAAGGTAGGAAAGCCTACGATGGTCTGCTCGATTTTTGTAGACAAATCACAAGTAAAAACGGTATACAGAAGAGGACTTATGGGACGTGGATGAACAGACATGGTCTCATTAGAAAGGTGGACCTAGATAGGCTAGGATTGTGTGATGTTGAGATGATCAATAGTAAGCCCTATGGCAGAGAAATAGACTTGAACGATGATCTAGTTGATGAATTAATGGATCGGCAAAAAGCTTGGAGAGTAGAGTTGGAGAATCATCTAAGAGCCATTTCAAATGCGCCAGGATCACGACTGACAGGAAAAGCACGATACGGTTTTCCGGCAAAGATTGATGATTGACCATACATGCAGAACTACTACAGTGCAGTAACATCAGTCATTCGAAATAGGGGCAAATTATTTGGTCTCTCCTGGCGAAAACAAGGCCAAAAATATCTCACGCACGAATCCTAAATCATGATGTTACGCTGCCGAGTCTTGGTGGCATTAGTTCTAGAAACACTTTCAGAGATGATCGGGCACGATAATGCAAAATCAGACAATTTGTTAGTCGCTCGGACAGTAGTTGTTACAGATTCGATACACTTGAATATTAGTCAAAGTTAAATAAAACGATCAGCCTAGTGGTGAATTTAAGCTCCATTCGACCATAGAACACTTTTCCTTACGAAGTTACCAGTTTTGCACAAATCTCCTTTGCCATAGAGACTTATTATGACGTTAAATGGTATTCCCAAATCAATGCAAAGTCCGTTAATACAAGAACTTCTCTCTAGCATAAATGTGATCCACCTATTTCTTTTGAAGTTTCTTTTGCAATTAATGCACGCCATAGCTTATTATCCTATTTATTATTTTTGTTGTCTATCTATTTACCTCGCCAAACGATATAATGATCTAGAAAGGTGGTGATCCATCCTTAAAGGAATGTGTGGAGCTCGCAAAGGACAATCTTTCTCGACGTGGTTTTGCAGGAACGTCAGAATGCTTCGGTTATGTACTATTGCGAATTCGAAAAATGTCTGCAACTGCCTCGGAGTTCTGAGGGCTGTTACCATGGTCGATTAGTGTGTCATGCTCAATGGAGTGATTCGCCACACTTTGCAGCGCTTGGGTAACGAAAATGAGAATCACGGATTAATCAAATCATTTTAGTGCAGGGAGCTCGACACGAGGTCCAAGCACGAGTTCAATACCATAATTCTGAAGCTTGAACATCTAGAAGAATTAGCAACAGCAATGAAAAAACATAAGCTTTATCATAGGAACATGGCATATAAAAACCGGATCGATGCAAAGGAGAGAGCAAGACATGCTAAACGTTCTTTGGCCAGACTACCAAAAGAGCGGAGCTGCTAATTGCACATTTCGAGGAAAATGGAATAGGAATGGAATGAAAATAATCTCTTGTAATGAGATGTGAATGGACCATTGAAGCAATATAATTCACTACCATCCAGCTTCACAATCAGTCGGTTCGCAAAAAGGGTTTGTCTTAGGACTAGTCCCTCGTGAGATTAGCTCAAGAAAAAAAGGTTCAATCTGGTGTTGTTTGGTTTGTTGAATATTCATTCTTGGCAACATTGTTGTTTGTTTACATACTCTCACCAGCGGTCCAAAGATTTGTTGTGGAAAACAAGCAATCATCATGATTCATTGTGATTTACCATTCTGCTCGAGCCGAGAGGCTCCGGTGGTTCATCAGTCCCTGTGGTTTTGTCGCACTCAAATGCAATGTTTCATGATGTACGAGGCTGTGCTCCATGACATCTGCAAAACGAAACTGCAACTTTACTCAGCTAACTATTCCGCTTACAAGATGTCGTTTTTCAATATCATTTCGGCCAGGTGCAGAATAGTGCATGAGTCGTACCAACTTAGTCTGGAAGGCGCTATCGGCCGTCGGAATTCGCGTATTGATTGTTTATAATTTCTCTTCTTCTTTCTCGCAAGCAGGTTTTTTTTAGCTCTACTGCCTGTCTTCCCATCACTTGCAATGAAAACAGCCGCCGGACCACAGACAGGCATGTTCATCTCTGCTCTGTGAGTCGACAAGTAGACCTCACCACCGTTGCTAGTGTGGACACAAGAAGCGGCTGTTGATGATAGCCTGTCAGAGTAAATCTGCGGCTCTAGCAGGAGTGTTCACATGATTGTTGATTGAACATCACATCACTGATCGTAGCCTGGCAGAGCAAATATGCGGCTATGGTAAATATGATATAGGTCGAGACACCACTAATCGTATGATAAGAAGCGAATGCTCGTAAATACATCACTACAATTAGATGGAAGGTTGACGAACAGAAAGACAGGTAATATACTTAATCGCGATTGAACTCAGTTGTGAAGCTGCTTTGGCCAGTAATAATAATGCATCTATCCGTTTTCACCTTGTTCTTCACTTTTCGTGGTAGATTTCGTTTGCCTTGCATTTCTTCACTCTTCTTGAAGTTCTTCCAACGAAATATACCTTCGGCTGACTGCAGATGATTAGACAGTCTCCAGCTAGGCCCAATGAGTTTGTAGATTTGTAAATTGATATCTAAACCTTCCGAATGCTCCAGTCTGTTCTCGTATCAACAGCGTAGCTCAAGGCCATCGATAGATATGATCTACGCTTTTCGAGTACTACTGCGTTAACGTATCAAGTCACTCCATCCACAACAGTAGTCTTGTAATTGGGGAACTATTTACATCTCCCCGAAGCTCACCGACGGGCTGGACAACTTAGAGCTCGACGATACCGAAGAACGTAGAATGTCAAGTCAAGTGATTTATCAATGTATCACATAGCGGCGACAGGACAAGTTCAGTTCTCTCTGTAGTTTTATAGCACTCGATTATCCTTCAGTGTTAGTGACTCACAAGACGAGATGGAGGACGAGAGGAAGGTCACAATGATAATAATGAAAGGCGTCTTTGTATAAACTGGATGAATGAATTTAACGTTGAATTTAGCAACCAAAAAAAGTCATGTAATAAATAATTAATATGTTCATGATCGGGTATTTATGATTCATGAATGCATTTGTCTACCTGCCACGCTAATGAAAATGCTTCTCATTCAAGATATGAGTGCTTGAATGATCAAAGGGCCCGAGACTTTTTGGTCGTCGTTGTGCCATGCTTGTCAGATGCGAATCCTTCGGCGTCCGGAAACCGATATTTCACATCTGATAAACCTTTAATCTCTGTCACATCGTCTCCGTTGACTACACTAGCCAGCCATGCATCTTCGTCTTCATCCTCATCGTCTTTCTTTTCGGGCATTTGATGTGCAGTCTCTCTCCGATCACCATTCGTCTCTTTACTAGTTCTCCTTTCGGTGGATGATATTAATCCGTCAATGTGGTTGGACTCGGGATGTGTCTTGGATAGTGCAGAGCTTGTCCTTCGACTATCAAACTCATGTGTTGATCGATTCGAGCTTATTGTTTGCTGATTTTGTGATTGTGTATTTAATAGTTTTTCTGCTGCTTGGAGTTGGGCTTGCGTAAATGGGGAAGGAGGCTCGTTATTATCATCTTGTAGTCTGCCAAACACATTATGATTGTTTAGCACAGGGGTTGTAGGAATATCCAGTGTCGTGGGCTCTTCATGACTAGTCGTACTTATATGACTATCCTCCATATTTTGTTGTTTATGACTAATTTTCCCGTTTGTCTCGTTATCATAATGCTTATTCAATAGATTGGCAAATTCAAAGGAAGGCTTTCCATGTAATGTAGGTAGATCTGTGGATTGGACATCGATCAAATCACTAAAGATCGAGTTAGCGATTAGTTTTCTAGCAGACAATCATGCAAAAGTTGACTACTATTGAAGGATCTAAACTCACTTTGCCGTCTCGGCGCATAGTCTGGCCAACATCTCTCGTCTCTTCTGCGTATCATCTGGATCTGGCGATGCAGATCGAAGTCCTGAATTGACTGTGCCATATTGAGTGTATTCATCAGGAGGTTCGTAAAGTAATCTTTCTGCTTCCGACGGCTGTTTTCAATCTCGTCAGAATGATAGCTGTATATACAAGTCAAAGTATCAAGCTTACATCCGAGTCGCCATCCCTCCGATTAAGTCCAAGACATGAAAGACAAGCACCCATGCTTTTGGTCAAGCTCCCTCCAAAGTTACAGACTATAACATAACTATTCAACCTAAACCCAAGTAAATGGGTTTAGCGGTCTATAGGACAAAGTTTGACGATGACTTCAAATGCGATGGAGGATATTATGCAAGCAAATGAGCTATGTTTCGAAACGGATGATGCAAGGGAAAGAAATATTATCTTCGATAGTCATCAATAATCAATAAGCTCAGGGCAAAAAAAGATCGAGCCAAGATTTGACCACATGTCAAAAAGAGCCCCACGGCCATGGAAAATTCCTGTTCTCCGCAACTCTCTTTATAAGCGCTAACCATGCACTAAAAAAATATTTATATTTTGCCACATGTTGTCGCCTGTCAAGGAGTGTAGATTTGCGTTTCGAAGATTTATTATTCATTGACCGTTCTTCTCTATCTTGCCAATTGCCGGATTCAATGCAAAATATAACGAAATGATAAGTGTAACACTAACCTTCCTTGACGACTCGGTTTTCTCGTCTTTAATCACATGATGGGAGAAATTATTCTCCACGATTAATCAGCCACTAGTCCGAAAACGATCATTCCGTCATTCCAAAATTACCTTTACTCCTTTGTTTCAGACCTGTTATTACATTTTCTCAGACATGTTAGTGTTGGTCACAACAATATAGTGCGTAATTATATGATTCGGTATAAAAGAAATTCTGCCGCAAGCAGAGTTCGTATCCTTATATCGTCATGCGGGTCGGACCTGCTATGCATACTCTCATTGCATAGGAGTTTCTCAATAACATAATTCCATTTCGTTGTTGCCAAAAATGAGCATCGGCCTAGTGCTCGAGCGACTTCCACATGAAATCTTGTTGCGGATCCTGCATTCCTTAGATCTGCAGGACCTTGTACAACTTTCACGAGTATGTTGAAGCATTGTATGTCATTTTAAACGTGCATGACACTAATGCGAAATTGACAGACGTCCCATACTTTTCGAACACTCTCCCTTGACCCTTACATACAGATTGCTAGAAGACGTCAAGCTCCGAAATTAATCTCCTCCTTTCTTCCTAATAGACCGCAGATTACTTCTATACAACCGCCATCTGCAAACATCTACTTGTTACCTAATCACCATAACGCGCAACTTCTATATAGATCACTGGTCTGTATCCGGTTAAATCGCCGGTTAGCGCGACGTCCCCCTCTGACAGCACTCGTCGGGAAGAATATTCTCCCAAGAGAATGCTGTCTTAGATCTAGAATTAGTCCGGATGGTAGTACAGGCTATATTATACGTACTGCATGGGAAAGAGGAGGACTAGTCCTTGAAAGGAAAAGAAAAATAGAGAAAGAAAAGTTGAAAGATGGGCTTCGAGTTTGGCTTGAACGAAAAGCAGGAGAAATTGGACGAAGGAGAAAGAGCTGCGGTGTCGGGGTTGGTGTCCTAATCTGGAGATTCACGAGACGTATATGTTTAGGTGAAAAGGATGAAATTCATAATGATAAATCAATCAAGGGTAAGGAGGAAACTGATTGTGACCGAGGAGAGGGAAAAGTAGAGGGTTTAAGAAGATTTTGGGAGCAGATGAGTGGAAGCGAAAAGAATCTCGGCAACCAAGAGGATATCAACCAAGAGGATATCTGATAGGTGTAATTATAGTAATGAAACGAACTAATGTGACGAAATGTATAACAATGCTGTAGTTGATTCGTTTGTATAATACTTGTTGTAGTAATCAATCATTGACATAGAGTCGAAATGTAATACTAAAAAGATATCGCAATCAAAGGTTTTCAGTGACTCATATGAGTGGGACTAATTTATGGGAATATGATGGATTACATTTTCAAATAGCTGTAATCTATAATGGTGGCAATAATAATAACGTAACAGAAAATTTTATGGCACGTCGAAGTTGACACCTTGCATGAACTTAAAAAAATAGTTTAAAAAAGGACAGCTTTTTCTATTGGTAGAGCTTCAGCTTCGATCAATTTCTATAACGTTCAGAAGTTGAACATCTTCCTTTTCATCTTTTTTTGATATCTTCGTCTTTTACTCGATCGCAGCTTGTATAACGCTCGATTGACGTATTTTTTGTTTCCTCTATCGACTTCACAACCAAGTCGATTAAAAGCTATTGAATTAGCTCGGGAATCCTTTTAAACAAAGATGGCGGCCTTGACATCTCGGACGGGTTCGCGTTTCGCGTGGACATCTGTCCTTTATCTATTACTCGTACTTCTATCGCCACTATTACTTTTAGGTACTGATGCGCAGGCGGATGAACAAAAGCCACTCAAGGATTCACAGGTTACTGGACCAGGTAAGTCGACCAACTAGATCTCGTCTATCATTGGTAATTTACATTACTAATAAACTATTTATAGTCATTGGTATCGATCTTGGAACTACTTACTCATGTGTTGGAATTATGAAAGGAGGAAAGGTCGAAATCTTAGTCAATGACCAAGGAAACCGTATTACACCATCATATGTAGCCTGGAACGACGATGAACGTCTTGTTGGAGACGCTGGTCAGTCTTTTGCATTTTAATATAAGATGACTGAATATCATTACTGACATTTGATAGCAAAAAATCAATTCGCATCAAATCCTCAACGAACTATCTATGACATCAAACGATTAATTGGACGTAAATTCAACGACGCAGATGTTCAACGTGATAGTAAACACTTTCCATTCAAGGTCGTTAACAAAGGTGGTCAACCCAAAGTTGAAGTTGAAGTTAAAGGGTAAGCTCTCCTTGATCTTTACAATTTAGGGCTAAATATTCTTACTGACAATAATTATAAAGAACCGCAAAAACATTTACCCCTGAAGAGGTTAGTTCTATGATTTTACAAAAAATGAAGGAAGTCGCCGAAGCATACTTGGGTGAAAAGGTTACAAACGCGGTTGTCACTGTTCCAGCTTATTTCAATGATGCACAACGTGCCGCCACAAAAGATGCTGGTACTATCGCTGGATTGAATGTTCTCCGTGTCGTAAACGAGCCTACCGCGGCTGCTTTGGCATATGGACTTGACAAAGGTGGCAAGGAAAGACAAATCATTGTCTACGATCTCGGTGGTGGTACTTTTGATGTTTCTATTTTGACTGTAGATGACGGTGTCTTTGAAGTACAAGCTACTGCGGGAGACACGCATCTTGGAGGAGAGGACTTTGATCAAAGAGTCATTGAATATTTCACAAAGATGTACAACCAGAAGAACAACGTCGACATCACAAAAGATGCAAAGACTATGGGTAAATTGAAAAGAGAAGTCGAAAAGGCAAAACGAACACTTTCTTCCCAAATGTCCACTCGTATTGAAATTGAAGCTTTCCACCAAGGCAAAGATTTTTCAGAGTCACTCACAAGAGCTAAATTTGAAGAACTTAACAACGATCTGTTCAAAAAGACACTTAAACCTGTCGAACAGGTGTTGAAAGACGCAAAAATGTCCAAGAAGGATATTGATGATATCGTCCTTGTTGGTGGTTCTACTCGTATTCCTAAAGTTCAACAAATGCTCGAGGAATATTTCGGAAAGAAAGCATCTCAAGGTATCAATCCTGATGAAGCTGTTGCTTATGGTGCTGCCGTTCAAGGTGGTATTTTGTCTGGAGAAGAAGCAGCTAGCTCTATTGTACTCATGGATGTCAATCCATTAACTCTTGGTATCGAGACAACCGGAGGAGTTATGACTACTCTTATCAAACGTGGTACTACAATCCCTACCAAGAAAACACAAATCTTCTCTACTGCCGCCGATAACCAGCCAGTCGTCTTAATCCAAGTCTTTGAAGGAGAACGACAAATGACTCAGCATAACAACAACTTGGGTAAATTTGAACTGACTGGTATTCCTCCGGCTCCTCGTGGTGTTCCTCAGATTGAAGTAACATTTGAACTTGATGCAAACGGTATTCTTAAAGTAAGCGCAAATGACAAAGGAACAGGAAAGAGTGAATCAATCACAATCACAAACGATAAAGGACGTCTTAGTACCGAGGAGATTGATAGAATGGTAGCAGATGCAGAGAAATACGCCGATGAGGACAAGGCAATTCGTGAAAAGGTCGAGGCAAGAAATGGATTAGAAAACTATGCTTTCTCATTGAAGAACCAAGTAAATGATCAAGAAGGTCTTGGAGGAAAGATTGAGGCCGAAGATAAGGAAGCTGTAAGTTTATAACATAATTGATTTGGGTAATTGACATTATACTGACATGATTACAGCTTTTGGACGCTGTCAAGGAAGCCACTGAGTGGCTCGATGCGAATAGCGCTACAGCTACTGCTGAAGATATGAATGAACAAAAGGAGAAACTCAGCAACATTGCTTACCCAATTACAAGCAAACTCTACGGTTCATCTGGAGGTCCCGGAGGTCCAGGAGGTCCAGAATTTGGAACACCTGGTCAAGATGGTAATCCAATTTACGGACAAGACGAACCAGGACATGATGAGTTGTAAAGAGTTGACGTTGATATATTATAGTCGTTGTTGATATGATAGTGAGAGTATATTATAAGCATTTTAGAATAGATGGGTGAGATTTAATATGTACACAGTATTTCGATCATTAAAACTATTTGTCAAGATTTCATCAATCTATTATTTTTATTTGATATAATAACGTAAATTAAATACCATAAATTAAGGTTTGTTTCGAAACAGTGGGGAGATTTCTCCTTTTGCCTCTTGACCCGCATATGCACATTACCAACAAATTCAATTATCCCATCTTTCTTGATAAGGAATCTCCAATATCGCGCTGCTTTTGATCACACTCATTTTTATTGTACACTTTGCGGATATCATTCAAGACAATACAATTATCTTTATTGTTTTTTGGTTTCCTGGTTGAACTCCTCCGCATTCAGGATCTACCACAGTCTACCTTGAAGTTGGCTATCCATACTATCAAAGTACGGCTCGTCTAACATACGCATAGCCGGCCTGTCGCATCATCATTCTCACCATCGGCATCACGAGTTTCAGTTTACCGTTTTATTTCTATCTGCCTTTACGTGACCAGCCCTCCTTTTTCCCATACAACCGACCGTTGGGAAACATAGCTTATACAGGCACAACCCGTTACGATAAAGAATGCTTGTCCCCAGCCTTTAAGCGTTGAAAGAGCAAGCTTACTGTAAAAAAAAAGAAGGTCTGTGGGGAGATTAATCCTTGTTCTCTGTAATCGGAATCAGATCAGCCATTCACGTCATCTACAAGGGATAATAATAGAATAATTGTTACGAGATTCTGGGAACTATTTCGATATCCGCAGGCGGAAAGGTCGATATAGAATCTTGCAGTACCCAGTCATAATTCAGAATCATAAAGAATATAAAAAGACTCATGACACGATCAATCATATTCAAGTGGTGTCGACAATAATCAGTTTAATAATCGCCTTGATCGCGAGATAGTCAAATCATGGGCTTTCTCTGGTTCCGCGACCGAGGTAGCGTAGATGAACATGCTAAATGGGCATATCTTGTACGTCACTACAGTAATGTCGCTGATTCATTATTCATTGCTAATTACACTTTATAGAATTTATCAGACTTTCATGCTACATCATCATGGACACCATTATCATATCTAACAGTCTGGTTCTTTGCTTTTATTGGAATAGCAGTGTTTGTGGTCGATTGTTTCACAGCCGTCAACTTGCTTATACTCGACAAATGGGCTTCACAAGTTAAACCGACTATTCCGCTCAATATTACAAAATGGATCTTTGTTGGATGTATTCTATTCTCGTTTGTATATTATGTTTATGAATGGATTCGCGCGATACGAGTTCTGAAAAGAGATGGTATCGCTGAGAGTTATATGGACCCTTTAGCAGTACAAGTGCAATGTATGAAGGGAAGAGGATGGAAACGATTTCTAGTATTTGCGTCGTTGACAAAGAGTAAAAAGGGGACGGATTATATTGCTTTTTTCGTACATTTTCAATTCAACAGTAAGTCTATTGGAATGTATAACATCACATCAGTCACTGACAATCATAATAGATGCTATTCGTATTGTTATTGCTGAAGGCGGTCGACAGGTCATTAATTGCCTTACACTTATCAAATTCTTCACAGCTTTGGCGACAAAAGATACTCACAAGCAAGAGTCCACTTTCATACAATTTTGGGATAACTTTGGTGCAATGTTTGCCGATCCAAATTCGAGAGAGACTGCAGTGATATTAAGCTCCATGTGTTTCACACTCTTCATCTGGATATTTTCAGCTCTATGCCTTATTATTGCCATAATACTATATGTCGTATTTTTATGGCATTATATTCCCACAGAGGATGGACGTTTAAGCGTATATTGTCGACGCAAAATTGATAGAAGATTGGAGAAGATTGTTGAGAAGAAAGTACAAGCTGCTATTGCACGATCAGATGCCAAGAGAGCAAAGGAATATACAAAAGATCCATCAGTATCGGTTTCATCACTTCGTCAACCAACTTTGCCTGCGATTGGCTTGACAAGCGAAGAAAAAGGTTCGACAATGATAGGAATTACAAGATCAGAGACAGAATCTTCATTCTCGTCGCAGTTCACCTCATCGACGAATTTGAACGCGCAAAATATCGATCGACAACAAAGTTTGCCAAATATGAATACGAACTACCAACGTCCAGTACAACCTCAACGATCAGGAACAGGATTCACAAACTTTTCAAATCACAGTTACGCATCGAATGCGCCATTATTACAAAATGCTACAGACATGGGTTATACCAACAGTCGACCAGCTACTCCTGAAGATTTGCCGACTGGAATGCCACAAATGCCGTATAGTAATAGAACTTCTCCAACAAGGGGTCAACCAAATCCTCCTCCATTGTTAGAACAAAGAAGTTTTACAGGTCCGCCACCAAGGATGGGATCATCAATGAGTATGGGAATGGGTACGCCGGGTCCTGGTCTCGGTCCTGGTCTCGGTCCCGGTCCAATGGGATATATGGATCGAAACCCTATTTCGAGAATGGGAAGTGCAATGGCTGATAGAAGTGAATCTGCTCCGCCATTAAGAACTGGTCCTGTGCATAGGCCAATGAATGGTCCGAATGGTCTGTTGAACGGTCCAATGAATAGGACAGATTGGCCAATGACAACTCCCGGACCAGGTAGAATGGCTCAACCCCCATTTCCTTCAAACTATCGGCGGGATCTTTCCCAACAAAGCTTTGTTCAACCTTTCCCTCCTCGATCCAATACACCTGGTTCAACAGCTGAGTCGTCCTTTCGAGCTGGAACGAGCGTCCCTTCAATCAGTAGTGCTGTGAAGAATGTTACGGCAAATGCCTCGGGAGGAAGTTATACGGCTTTTAATCCTTCTATCCATCGATCCACCCCAAAACCATCCACTAATAGTCCAGTCTATGACAGTTCATCTGTATATTCAAAGGAACAAGCCGAGAATCCAGTAGAGCTTCGACAGCTTTCTCCATTGTCGAGGGCGCGTCTTCAAGATCCAAGTCAAGTCGTATTAGATGATGTTTTTTCGAATCCTTCTTCAACAGCCTTTATGCCTAGACCACCACAGAGAAGCTTTACTGCGCCTCTAGACAGGGAAACGGACCATGGGAGTAATAATGGGTTTGGCGCTGGTGGACGGTTCTAATTTATAAAAGCAAATAATGTCTTTATGACGATATGAATGAATATGTGTTTTATGATTTTATTGGCTTTTATATACTATATTTATTTTTAATGTAACATAAATCATATGTAATATCACTTTGGACCACAATAATCAGGCATGATATTAAAGGCCGTACACAAATGTGAACAAGACCACATAGGTCCTCGATTTCCCCAACTGTAATCGATATCAATGGTTATCCATACAATACATCTGATATCATGTGGATGAATTTAATAGTGAAGAATTTACGGTTGTCTAAAAGTAATCGCTTACAGTACTTCGACAACATACCGTCCTTCGCACCGTTGTGTCACTACAAGTATGCTAAGTACTTCCTGATGGAGTATTCTACGACGGAGTCTTCTCTTGTGAAGGTTTACATAAGCTCTTGATTCAGCGCAAGAAGAGACTTGATGTCGAGACTGCGATTGCGAACTATTATCGCGGGAGGATCAAGAAGGATGGTGCGGGTCCTTCCGCGAAGAAGAGGATTCACGAACGACGCAACCCTGCCTCCGTCCCTTTTTCGAAACACAAACTTTTCTCATTCGCTTCGTAGAGAACGAGTACATATATATCTAGATGAAGATTGTACCAGCAATACATGGTCTAGTTGGTAACTCTTCGTGTGACTACGCACTATCTCAACCAACCGGGGTGCCGAGATTACGTACAACAGTACAAGTAGCGATTCAGGGCAAGGAACAATTCGACGATGGCTGGCTCGGATGTATACCAGGACAGTCACAACATGTAGGGACTCACGGAAGTGGCGAACTGTCCTTACCGCTGTCTACTGACGACAGACAACAGCCAGACATAACTATGCCTTTGGATACTACAAAATCCCAACCGCCTTCAGCCTCAGACACGGCAGTTACCTTTCCCTCAAACCCATTGACTAGCACTGTCCCAACGCGTGCGGACAATTCGACTTTCTCCGATAAAGATGCAATTCTCTCCGGTAATCCAAAATATGATGGTAAACCCAAGCCGATTTCAGATCCAAGCGCCAAAGCTGCTGCTTCCCATCCAAAATTTCTTCTGAAGTCCTTTCTTGATACTTTGAATCACGTAGGCAAATTAAAGGAATCGGAATTTGAGGTCATTGGCTGGGAGTATATTCCAAACTTGAATTTTATCAGTTGTCGACGAGCCATTTGAATGGACTCAGGAGGATCGAATCGCCGCCTGGTTCAGGTGCATATTCTCCGAAAGAAATCAAAGCCTCTCTACCTGCTAATATCCTCACATGCCGCGCTACATGCATTGAGTATAATGGTATGCGAACTGCTTCGTTTCATAAAATTCAAAAGTATCCAGCGAAAAGCAACGAGTGTAAAAGGAATCTAATACGGAAATTAACACAAGTGGTGGAGAATTTGCTTCCAATTTGGAGGTTGCTAGTAGAGGTCAAAGGAGTGATGTCAGATTCGTTGGAACGAGATCTTTCCGAAATGATTCGTCCAATGATTGATAGGTTCAAGAAGTTGTTGAATCTTTTTCTGCTATTGAATGAACGAAACGTTACAAAGATTAACGGATCTGATTCTGTCAAAGAACCGAAGCGATTAGACCAACGTAACACACAAAAGCATGGCTTCTCGACATGTGCCTGCCCAGCCACAAAATGCACGTCCTCGATGACGATATGGTATTGAATAGATAAATCATCAATGTTGGTATTTTCTCCTATCGGTAATGCGTTTTTATCATTTTGTCACAGTTGGAGCGATGTCTACCATACCGAGATGCTCCCATCATGACTTGTTACGTGATATGCCACGAAATACAATTGTAGATCTTGCTTATGCTTCTTACCGCTACTCATCCAACTACGTTTGTTACTTACATTATGGGCAATGGGTTCATTACCATATCGAGTTGAAAATAAATATATGAAAAGTACTTTTCACTTGACTAGATCTAAAACAAGGCATATACGATATAGACTATTATAATAATATATAATTAACTTTGATATATGCTTAGCATGCTATATACATTCACTCTCCAAGCAAAATGTGTATTTTACTTTCTCCCGAGATCACTATCAAAAGGTCTACCCTTCCACATTCACCAGTTGATCTCGTTTGGGAGAATATGCGGGGACGATTCGTAGACTTTGTGGAACCTCGCGGGAGGATTTTCGTCCCGTCAGGATCCAGGCACGGCGCGGGAGGATTTTGATTCCTTTGCCCCCGCATTTTACCCAAAGTTCCTTCCAAACGACGTCATTTGTATCATGGTGTTGATACACTGCTTGCTGACGTGCACTAAACGACATGTATTCATCCCTGATGAGTAAATACGTGTACTGAGAGAGGTTAAAGAGGTGGAGTTTCGATGCGTCAGTCTGGGATCGTGGCTTAGTTGGAAAGATTTTGGCTTCGTAGGATCCGAAACGAGGATCGAGCGGGTCCTGCCGCGAAGGATGGTGTGGCTGATCCTGCGATGGGGGAAATATACTTAAGACCATGATCTTGTTTCGTGCCATCTGCAATCGTAACTGATCGTCAAGATGGATTGTCCAGACCTAGGAGGAACCGTTAAAGAAAAGTCAGCGGCATGGCGTGAAGTAGCGGATCCGAAGCCACCAGCACAAAAGCAAGCACCACAGATCAGTGTTATTCCAGATGGTACAGTGGAGGAAAAACGCGGTGTATTTTTACAACCAGGGGCATCAGGAACAAATGGCTCGATTCCAAAGCCGGGTTCGAATGTGTCTCATGCAAATCAACCTGCTCATTCCATCGTTAGCCAGCCCAATAAAAGCACAGAAGTTTCCGAAGCAGCAGCAGCTCGTTCGTCTCCCTCAAATCTTGTCGCAAGCGAAAGCGAAAGCGAACATGTACCTCCGAGTAATGCGCCCAATACTCCAAAGCGTCATGTCGGACGCCAAAATCTCGAAACTCCGAAAGCAAGAGCAGAGAAGTTCAGAAAAGATCTGTATAAATATCTCAGTGCAACTATGGGGACAGCTTTCTACTTAGGAAACCGACCGAATAAAAACCTACAATATAGCCAGTGGACGATGAGTCAAGTGCAATTGGGAAAGTTCCCGGGGACGATGAAGTCTTCTAATCTTCCGGAATTTCTACTCCGTCCTCACTTAACAAGGGAGATGAAACTTCCTTCTTCACACAGCGAGAGTCTTGAGAGTCTTGAGAGTCTTAAGAGTCTTGAGGAAGCTGCAGAGATCTTTGAACTCGCGTGCTCCGAATACGATAGCGCCCGAGCAGCAATTTTTTGGAAAACGCCACCTTCACCACCTGATCCTGTCAAAATCCATGAAAACAAGATCAAACTTCTCCAAAAGTTATGGGACATCAAGCGAGACGGTCATGACATGGTGCATCCGGAGAAGACGTATATACGCAGGACCCTTGGCCAGGGCCACGGAAATCGTGAACCGTCTAGGGATGCAAAGTACCGTCCTGACATTACACAGCATACAAGTCTATCTTGTGCGCTTTACGCAACCGCGAAAACCTTTAAGGAAATAGCAGGACCGTTGGGTGGTGACGCGCAAGTAAAAGAAGGCGTCCCTAAAGAGGGCGTCCCTGAGACGGCCGAAGTCACAAAATATGCGTCGTTGCTCGACGCCAACGAAAAAGCGATCGCCAAATCGGACCGCGCTGCCTTATGCCTAACGGACCTGGAAACAGCGTGCATGGCTGTCCTGAAAAGGCTTGAAGCGATTAACAATCTCAGAGTCACGTTAGACCAGTACGAAGAGAAGTTCCGCGAGGCAGTAAAGGTTGCGAGGAAGAAGCTGACGAAATCGGCTGGAAAGGTAAAACAGTAGGTATATAACGTTGACATTAATTATGCATACATTGATAGTTCTTGTGGGTTGTTTTTTTGTTTTTGATCATTTGAGCTGTTTGTATAGTCTATGTGTTTGTATATGTGTTTGTAGCTACTTATATGTTATGATTTTGTCAGAGTACTCCCTTCACTTGTGAGATCTGATCTGCATCGCTCTTTAGACCATGACTCTAGCATTTCAAACATAATCCATCGTGAAACATAATCAGACGCGCGTATCCACGTATATCAAACATGTCAAAGGGAAGAAATGCCAGTGTGTTCTCTTGAAAGTTTTGATGACATTACATGATTCATATATATATTTCTATAAACATGCAAGGTAGATCATAATTACAAGTCTTTATATAAGTTATAGCTTTGACTGATTAACTAATTAATCAATAATCCGCCTCGTCCGAACCAGCTATAATGACATTATTAACCTTCAACACCATCCTACACAACTGAGTCGCCAACAACAACTGCTGACGTTTCGAAATCAACGGGTCTATGACGAAATGATCCCTCATGTCTAGTCAACAATTAGCACCTCCCTCACAGCACGTCACGTTGGAATCAATACGAACCGTTACTTCCAGTCTGCATACAATCGACTCCTAATCGTGAATTATTCTCCTTTGCCTGTCGACTCTTGACTTGGGCTAGCGTTTCTATGGGACTCAAGCCGCTGTTCTCGGCCAATGCCATCGGCACGGCATCTAGTGCGTCTGCAAAGGCCCTCATGGCGTATTGTTGTAACCCTGGAGTTTTGACAGCGGCTTGCTCGACTGCGATGCTGCAGGCTATTTCCGCTGCGCCGCCTCCGTAGACGACTCTGTTGTCACGGACGAGATTGCGGACTACGCAGAGAGCGTCGTGGAGAGAACGTTTCGCCTCGTCGATGATCTACCATGTCGATACAAATCAGCAGATATTACAAGTAGTAAAAAGATAGAAAGGGTACTGACCATTTTATTACTTCCTCGCACAAAAACGGTGACTGCTCTTGGATTTGCACATTCTTCTATAACCAACATCTTTTCTCTCGTTGTACCAAACGTCAATTCTCGGACTATACCAGCCGTACCTAATTTAGCTGCCGTCAAGTCTTCAAATCGAGGAACTATCCTTCCGTTCGTAGCTATTGCGATGAGTTCTATTTCTGGACCTCCAACCCATCTGACTGCAGGTAATTGATTCGTTAACAACAGATGATTAGCTTCGTCATCGAATCCCCATTGACATATAACTACATTAGCACCCGTGTCTTTAATCTGCTTGATCATTTCCTCAAACTTTTGCCTTTCGTACTGTTGTAATTTCTTAAACTCTTCTACGCTTGTAATGTCGAGTTTATGCTTTGTCTTTGGTTTCGGAGGTTCAAACGCACAGGTAAGTATTGCGAGTTTAGCATTCTTCACCTCTGACGGCATTTGTGGGTGTGAAAAGTCTTTGTCGACTATAACTCCTTTTACTAACAATGTATCTTCCAACGAACCTCCTACTTTTCCGTCGACTTTTATCAATTCAAAATCTACATCTTTTCTCTCCAGATCTGCTACGCTCAATACGGCGTCGACTGCGATTTGGGCGAATTGGTCATGTGCTTTGGAGACGATCTTACTTCCAAGAGAAGTTCTCGCGACTTTTAACAAATTTGACGTTTCGTTTTTGGAAAAAGGGATCGTGTCTGATATCTCGTCTAATTTCTGTACAGCGATCTCACAAGCTGTATCGTATCCGTCGGCGATTCTGATCGGATGTATGCCCTTGTCGATGAGATCTGCCGCTTGTTCGAGTAGAGCTCCAGCGAGAACTACTACTCCGGTAGTACCGTCGCCTATCTCAGCATCTTGAGATTGTGATAGTGATACTAACAATTTAGCCACGTGGTTAGATATCTCCATTTGACCGAGAATAGTAGCCCCGTCGTTTGTCACTGTTATGTCGCCATCAGGAGATATCAGAATTTTATCCAGTCCTCGTGGACCCTTGACTAATTGTCAGTGAGATTGACATGAGTTATAGAGGCTGCGACGTACAAGTGATGTCTTGACTATATTTGCAACTGTTCGCGCTGCTAATATATGCTGTTTGACGGCTTCATTTCCATGTTGTCGTTTCTTTCGTCCTTGACTAATTCATCTTCTTTAGTTCCTTTTTCAATTGTAAGGATTGGATAATACCGACTCTCGAACAATGATGAAAGGTCTGCCATTTTCGTCTCTTGCGACTTGCGCTGCTCCTTCATAAGTATAACAATCTAGAATAAATCGTAAATTACGACATACCATTGGACATGTCAAGTTCTATTCAATTTTTAGTACAATGTCAGAGAGGGACCAATATGATAACATACGCATAGCCATGTTTCTTCAATGTCACGATATGACACTCTTCTCAAACGCGATATTCTACTATCTGTTCAATCTTCCATACATAATTTATGTGATGGTCTTAAGTTAAAATGTTGGAGCAAGAAAAAATATAACTCACGTGAGTTGTCCGACTTGTATGAGAGGATTTCACTACTGGTCATGAATATGATAAATATTTGATGTCATTTCGTAAATACATTCTATAGACTTTTGTAGTAGATAAACATTGATAGCTTTATAATATACAACTAGGTATATTAACCTCATTCTTTTTGTCCCCTTTTAGCCAACAAATTCAATGCACTGCCCGCTAGGACAAATCCACATTGATCTTTAGACAAAGTATGTTTTGTCCGGACCCGTATCTCCTCATCTGTTCCCACTTTCTGGAACATTAGAACCACCTCTCCATTTCCACCGCTCTTCAACACATCCAACAATCCTTCTGTTGACACCTTGTCACAAGCTCTTATTTTATCGTAATCCAGCTCATCAACAAATGTCAAAGGCACAACGCCTTGCTTTTTCAGATTCGTTTCATGTATTCTGGCGAAACTCTTTGCCAAAATAATTCTACCACCCAAATATCTCGGTTGTAAAGCAGCATGTTCTCTGGCTGAACCTTCTCCATAATTATGTTCTGCTACGACGATCCATTCTTGACCTTTGGCCTTCCACTTTTTAGCCAAAGCAGGAATACCCAAACCATTATTTCTGGGATTTATATCATCGACGTCATATACAGTGTTTGTTTCACCTGTCTCTGCATTAATAGCTCCAATCAGTGTGTTTTCTGCAATGTTTGGAAGATGACCTTTATATTTAAGCCAAGGTCCAGCAGCACTTATCGTGTCGGTTGTACATTGACCTTTGACTTTCGCAAGTACTCTAAGGGATGTCAATTCACCATTTGGAAAAGGTGAGAAAGGTTCAAGTACGGCCAATCGCTGGGAGGATGGATCAATTCGTATCTCTGTCTCGGGCGATGGCTGACCTGATGTGGGAAGTAAAGAAGCTTCACCATCCAGGAAGCCAGCTGAAGGTAATTCTTGACCAGTTGGAGGTTGAAATCGAAAAGATCCACCTGAGGGTAATGGAATAGAATCCGTCATTGGGTTAAAGGTTGTAGATCCAGAGTAAGTCATTGCTGTGACAAGTTCGGGACTTGCTAAAAAGTTCATAGTCTTTACATTTCCATCATTTCGACCGCGAAAATTTCGATTGTATGAAGTCAATATAGCATTCTCATCACCTTTCTTAATATCATCCGTTCGTGACCATTTACCAATACACGGTCCACATGCATTAGCTAGTACAACACCGCCTGCTCCACTAAAAGTTCCCAATGTTTGATCTCTTTCTAAGGTCGCTCTGATTTGTTCACTACCGGGCGTAATGAAAAAGTCAGCCTTTGGTTTTAGTCCTGCTGCATTGGCTTGTTTGACTAATGATTCTGCTCTGGTCATATCCTGATATGATGAATTTGTACATGATCCTATCAATCCTGCTCCAAACGTTTGTGGCCAATTATTTGCCTTTACCACATCCGAGAATTTAGATAAAGGTGTCGACAGATCTGGTGTAAATGGTCCATTGATATGTGGTTCCAAAGTACTTAGATCTATCTCGATGACCTGATCATATTCTGCACTCTCGTCGGCTCTTAATAAGTTGTGAACACCCGGTGATGCTGCAATCGCAGCTGCTGCTTTTGCAATTGCTCCTCGATGCGTTGCTTCCAGGTACGGGATATGCGACTGTGAAAAAGGGAAGACTGATGTCGTTGCCCCAACTTCCGCTCCCATATTACACACCGTGGCCATTCCTGTACAAGATAGGGTATCTACTCCTGGTCCAAAATATTCAATAACAAATCCAGTCCCTCCTCTTACAGTCAACAACCCAGCCAGTTTCAATACAATATCCTTTGCACTAGCCCAACCACTCAATTCTCCAGTCAATCTCACCCCCAAGATCTTTGGCGCTTTCAACTCCCACGGCGCATCGACCAATGCATCTACAGCATCTGCACCACCAACGCCAATTGCAATAGCTCCTAGTCCGCCAGCATTTGGTGTATGGCTATCCGTACCCAACATCATCAACCCAGGCGCACTATAATTCTCCAATACAGTTTGATGTATAATCCCTGCTCCAGGCGGCCAAAACTCAATTCCATATTTCTTCGCCGCAGATTCCAGGAAATCAAACACCTCTTTGTTTTCTGCTATTCCCTCTGGTAAATCTTCTGAAGCGCCTTTCTGTCCGACTATCATATGGTCGCAATGTATACTGGCTGGAACTGCCGTAGATGAAAGACCGCAGGACATGAATTGTAACAAGGCCATTTGTGCAGAGGCATCTTGCATAGCCACTCGATCGGGTTTAAGTTTGAGGTCTGCTCGACCGCGAATATTCGTCCCATTGGAAGTGTTGGTCAGGAGAGAACTCTCGGGATTGTCGAGGTGTGAGTATAGTATCTTCTCGGCGAGAGTCAAGGGAGTTGATCGAAGAAGACGGCGAACTTCATGGAGACGTTTCAACAGTTTGCTATATGGAGGCGTGCGAGATTTGATATCGGGATGTTCTCGCCCATGTTGAGAAGTTGTAATTGGAGGCGATGCTATAGTGGCAAGACAACTTCTACTTGTCGTTATCTGGCGTATAGGCTGTTGACTAATAATTCCTCGTGATTGACAGACATGTCGATGTGTTGAGCACAATGTGTTCACGGCTGCGGATCGAGTAAAAGACTCGACAAGTTTTGCGCTGCTCATGTCATTCGGGCGTGATTCACTAGCCGGTCGTTGGGAAATCTCGAAAAAAATATTATTAGCACAACATTCCGAAACTGGCCGTCATCGGGACTTTAGCAAAAAGCTATATAGCTTCCATGTGATTGGTCGATTACACTTCCACTTCATGCCCATCAGAACAATTACGAAACTACGATGCATGGATGGGATTGATTGCGTCAACGACATATCTATCTCATATAGTACAAGTCTGAGGCAATTGATTGGTCGGGCATGATGGATATAGTCTCCAAAATGATATATTCGCTTCGAAGCTCAACGAAGAGATTTAACGTCAACATACTGTGATTTATGAAATACATCGGAAATAAGGACGGCGTCAATAGTGATTTTCGCTAATCTGAGGGCATCAGGGTATCTGTCGGAACTGATCTACGCGCACTGTGCTATGTATATCTTATGTATATATGGTATTCATTTGACAATCTACAAGGCCTTTTAATGCTCACCAACATATTCGTGTATGAGATTCCATATCAATCGAGTCTTAATTTCCTACCTGACATTGTCAAATGTATGTCTGCATGGTAGTCTACTTTGTGACGATATTGTAAAATCGTATTTATCGTGGATTGCATCGTACTTGCCATGTACGAAACACTTTGCCAAGAAAGTACGAATGAACTTCTCCAAACAAAAAATCCCATCTACTTTTTTCTTTCCCCCATCATCACCATATCTATCACAATACGCAATGCTTAAACCAATCAAGACTCCAGCCGAAAAACTTCTCGCCAATGCTGCAAGACTCAAAAGAGTCGCACAAAATAAATTCGAACGAAAGAAACAGCTTGAACGATATAATGAAGTATCGATTTATCATCGTCAAGTCGGCATGCAGAATTCAGCAATACAGCAAGTCTATCGCGACGAACGACGATATCGACGAGATGAATGGCAAATGGGTAGTCGCTTAATACCACGACGAGATGTTGGGACAAGTCGACAGAATTATGCACACGTTTCGTCGGAGATGTGGTCTTTTCCGGACGTCCCGGAACATTTGAGGCAGCCAATGCGAATATCACCGGGTGATAAAGTGGTTGTAATGGAAGGGAAAGAGAGAGGGAAGATAGGGAAAGTAAAGGATGTGGATGAAGAACGGCAGACAGTATCGATAGAGGAAATGAACAAGGTAAATACTTAACAACTACAATTTGATCGTACACTCATAAATCACAGGCCAATTATAATATACCGAATTGGCTACAAGAGGAGCACAACGAAAACTATGCCAATTCAGTGATTAACGTCATGCCGCTTGGCTGGTCGTGTGTCAGGCTTCTCAAGCCTATGGTTAGTCAATGTAATTTATTGGGCCAGGGATTGTGCCATTTGTCAAGACACGGGACGCAACACTTTACAAATGGTACGCGGATAAGGCTAGGAAGCGAGGAGACATTGGGGTTGGTATCAAGGAATATCGCCGACCAGAACCAGTCGACAACCGGTGACTCATCGCGGCTTAGCGTTACTGAAAAATCCACGCTGGATGACCGCGGTAACACACCGATTCCCAGATCGTTGGTGAAAGAATTATGCGATGTCCAAAAGACAACAGTAAATTAGATCGGCGCCTTGATTCGAGTGGTCGCAAGCATAACAGCTAAACGGCCACGGGATGTTTGGACCCAAGCAAAGCTCCTCTGTTCGGTCTATTTCGTTGCGCGTATAAGATGCATTACCAGATGACGGATTTTATATATCGTCATGGTCGGATATTGCCATACATATGTGATGACTTCATCTGCACGGTAGATCATCTGAGTTATGGACAGGTTGAGATATCAATATTTCTGCCTATGCAATGATCTTTCGACCAGAGTCCTTTTCATTCACCATGTGTATTACCTACCATGCGGATTAGTACTTACAACACACGTATCGTCCTCTTTCCATGCTGGTGCGAATGTGAAAAAGAATGCTATGCGAATCTTGCTGGCTCAAATGACACACGAGAACATCTTTCAGGTGATGCCACTGATAGATGACCCAAGAACGCAATAATGGCTTAATCACCTGTCGTTTACGCGTGATACAACTCATGACTTGACAGTAAGTCAGATCCTCACAAGTGCCGTGTAGCTCGTGGCGATTTTCTCTCATGTTACTATTGGGCAGTGGCCTCACCGCAAAATGGCCGATCAGAAATCCGGATTTTTCTAGATTATTGTTGGCCTCTACTGACGATCAAATTTATATCGGTCAGACATTGTGCAGAAGCATTAAAAATACAAATCGATATCAAAGATTAGACTAACTATGCAAACAGCTACTAATAGAAATACATGCTCCACGTCGAGTCGGACTGGATGATATAGGCATATAGACGGCAAAGAGGTGTAATTACTGTGTTGTTTTTAATAGGAAATTATGGTTTAATTGTGAGCGCGTTCTTAGCCTTGTGCCATATTTGCCGGGTCTTTGACTTTTTGGGAGTTTCTGACGTTTGTGCTTGTGAACTCGGGGTCTCACTGGTTGTACTTATGAGTTTCTTTACATCCATCTTCGAAAACTCTGTCGAGGACCCCGTAGTGTCCTGGAATTCGAATCCATTACCATTTGTAGTAAGCTGTATATAATCATGATCGTTACGTGGTGGTTTCAAATCCAACGATTTCATCTGTAATACCCAAGTAACCTCGTTCCAACCGCGCTGGTCCACAAAGATGTTCGCAAGCGGCATGTGTAGCGTCTCCTCCACATGATCGACAAGCGAGACCGACTTCAAAAAACTGGTATCTACCATTTGGAAGAGTTTAACAACGTGCAGCCTAAAAGTCAGCAAATCACGTTCATCTTGCGGGTGTATTGCAAGACTACGCTGGTTTTTTATGATATTTTCGCAGTAGTAAACAGTGTCAGAACAGCTCGACAGTTCGCTTCTCATATTTGACTGGATATTGCTATTTGAAGTCTTACCACCTTTTGCATTAGCCAGCGCCAAGCCAATGTATTTATTGATCAAGGTCATAGTAAGCTGGTACGAGATTTTGGTACGAGCTGACTTGTCGGTGACGAATCTGTGACCATTACAATGAATGGGTACATCCGCTTTGATTTCGCGTGCAAATAATCCAAGATAAGGAGCAGCAGCCCAGGTTGTCCACGATTTTTGTTCCTTGGAAAATTTTGCGACTATATGCTCAACGACAGAGTCGCATGCATCTAGGTCCAGATTGGCTCCGAATCTCCAGTAAGCGATGTATTTCAGAAAACTGGTCAAGGTTTGGCAGCGCTCAGGTTCTACCTGTACTTGGTTGTTGTGGTTCCACACACCGGAAACTTCGAATTGCTCCGCGGCGTCAATGGACTCATCCACAAATGCACAGAAATATAATAAGGCACGATCCAATTTATCAGGAAACTCCACCCGGGGCGGTATGAAAGCATGATGACCGCCCATCTCCGCACTATAACCATTGATCACAATATTGGATAATTCCATCACGATCTTAGCCACCTTTGCAAAGTGACCGTCTGCGGCATAGTATGGAGACCCGCCTGTCCGATGCACGGGGCTATGATTATGGTATCTTACAAAGTCTCCCATATTTTCCGGTATGAACTTTATTGACTCACCATGTCGTTCGATTTGGTGTTCAATGTTTTCCATTTCAATCTTGAATAAATCTTGAGGCTTGTCGGCGCATTCCTGCCGCTGTGTCAAGAGGTGAATTTCGCTCTCCTCTTCCTGCCTCGCCGCCTCTATCACAAAAATCTTTCTCCTCTTTTCTTTGATTTGGTGTGCAAAATTCGCTGGGGTGTCGGACTTGTGCTCTCCTAATTTATCGGCCACAGCCTTGTTCAGTTTGACTTCAGCTTCCTTTTCCAAGTTCTCTAAGCGTAGCAATTCATCTCGAAGATGCGATAACTGCTCCTGTTCTGCTTTAGGGTCAATTTTGGTTTTTTCGACATCCGCCTTGGAGGACCGAGGGGCTATTGGCTTTCGCGAGACGGTTTGTTCAGGTTTCTGCAAAACATGATCCGGCATTGGGCTACTTTCTGCTCGTGTTTGCTCTTGCGGTGATTTGCTCGAACTTGCTTGGTCCATATGCGCTCTTGTCATGTTGGAGACGGCAGATCCGTCAGATTTTGTGCTGTGGTGTTGTGGCGCTAAATTTGCATATTGTGAGCTTTGGGTTTGCTTGGTGGGACTAAGCGTGTGCCCTATCAGCGTTCTGTTATGACGCAGTGCGGCATCTGACAGAGGTTCTGAAATAGTGGAAGTTGCAGGTACAACGAGTGTTGGTTGACTGCGCCCCGGGGATACAGAATACCGAGATGTGGATGCCATGACGTGGCTCGCGGAGTGGTCTCCTCCAGTTGCTTGACCATGAATCTTGGCATCACTTGCTGGGAGGTGACGTGTGGCTGTGTCTTCTTTCTTGATTTGCACTGAGTGATGCGCATCGTCAACAGACGTGCTGGATGTTTTCCTCTGTATACTGTACAACTGTGATATTCCGCTCTCGAGTCCTGATCGTGCGGCACGCTCGTGCGATCGTTGCTCTGTCGGTGGAAATTGTGGCTTCGATTTTTCTGGTCGTGGGTGAGACTGCTCTGCGTCCAATTCTTTTCGCAGTTGTTCGAACTGCCATGCGAGTGGTTCGTTATCTTCCATGAGACGTTTTTGTAAGATTTACGTGAGTTTAGGTAATCTGGAAACGTTGAATATCAAGGGGTATAAAAAGCTGAGAAGGAAGCATTGAAATTACAGACTAGTTACAGTAATTTTGAATGGCATAACAGCGGCGGGGCGGGGCTGCTTGCGGAGAAACGCTGCCGACCAACAAAATCTTACGGAACCTAAATTTGACGAGAATTAAAATTAACAGTTGGATTTCCATTAATAATACTGTAAGTTATAGTACAACATCTAAACATGTATGTTGGTGCACTTCTGATGATGTCTGACTTTCTATGCTCATCTTTCTGGAAATTATCCGACCGTCATGTCGTCGAGCACATATAGTACGCGGTTGAGTAGTGAAGACATAGTATAGGATTGCTGGAATGTTCCTGATACAAGAGGGTCTCTTCTCCGCAAACCTGAAACAGTACCAACACGGCCATGATTAGAGTTTGCCAAAGTTAGCATCCTGTACCGTCACATGATAAAATGAAATCCCTCACGTCGGGTCGTTGCGAACGGATCTGTTGGCTTATTTCGACGAAAAGGAACCATACCAACACGGAGGTTCAAATCATAATGTAATTTCCTAACGAAAGTAAAATAAATGGCTGGATGGGCATGTGCCAACACGTCGCTAATTTTGGACACAAATAGCTTGCGTTGGTAAGCTTGAAATATAAAAGGATCCTTCGGGACTATTATACGTTTTCACGTCGACTACGAATTTTCCGATCTGGTCGACCACAACTAACTATGGAGGAGGAAGTCTTGTGGCCAGTACCACCCAGCGTTGACAAGGTCACCTCGGATGATCATGCCCATCTCCTTGTACATGACACATCTAAACTGGCTTTCTTGTTCCAGTTGTTGCAATATCGAGATGAGGTCAAGGTAAAGGGCCATAAATTTGGCTTTCAGATCTTCTTTACGAAAGCTATTGGTGCGAGTCGACCTGTTGGGCTAATCATGATTATTACAGCGAGATACTTAGAATCTGAGGCGAATTGCAAACCCGAGGAAAACAATTACCAAGACCTTTTAGTTGCTTGTCTAGAATTTAGCGCCAAAAAGGTTGCACATGAATTCTTCACGGCCTTCCATCAATCCGAGAACAACGTTTTAGTGGACAAGTCGCACATTACTATACAGTGAGAAATTACATAAGAAGATTCGAAACATGTGCTGACGTGTTGGGATAGCCACGGGAAACAGACCAACAGAGATGAAAAGAGCTGGGACTGGGGCGCACGCGCTTATGTCAGGGCTTGGCTGGACCATGGGCATAGACATCAATCTATAGATAAGTCAGTGTTCTGTTTCGCCTTTCATCACCACTGCTGATCAGTAATAGCACCTTGGATGCTATTACCTCGCACACATCCGCAAAACAATATTCGGTGATGATCACAAAGCTAGGCCTCGCAGAACTTTCCTTTTACTTACCTTACGGTCTACCGATGCAGTATATCGAGAATGCGATTGGGCGTAGGCTCGAAGAATGTGTTCGCAGCTCAAGTGACTTAGCAACGTCCTTCAAGAATGGCACATACTCCCCAGTGCTCGCGCTTAGTATAAAAAGACTCTTGGCTTTGTGTATGAGTATTGCTTACGTGCTCAAGCCCATGCGGAAGTCCGACGCACTCGTGGATATTTGGTTTACGAGTGCGTGGTCTGTTTGCGTCGAGCTAAACAATTTGCTTCCGCCGAAAATGGACTTTTCGCATTATACGGAAGACTTTCAGGAGATCATAAAATCCATCGCAATTCCCCTCCGTTGAAAACATCTGGTGCACCAATCAACGCCTAATCACAATATACAAGTTTGTTTTGGAGTCTACAGATTTCGCAACGCTTGCTTCACAAACGGATTATGGACTTGCTGTTCTACATAGTAGTTGCCTAGTGGCGGCGACCGATTGACGCGCACAGACTTGAAGAGTAAGAGTAGAGACGAGCTTTGCGAAAAGTTTCACAACAGAAATTGTATATATACATGCTTGGCAAGATCTTAGTTTAATTCCCGGGCCAGCTTTCCGCCCTCCTACCCAAGGCACTGATTGTGCGGAACAATAGCAAGGAGGCCTCTGAGCTCTGTCCGAAGCAAAGAACCGTTATGGCGTCGAAAAATGTCTATTTTGTATTATAAGCTTTTGTAGACTATCATAAATTCGGCATCTATGAGCACATACTTGACTTACACCGCTCTTACAGCATTCGTAATATGATGATATCCAATCCGCTATCATGATCCGACAATTTTGCCTTGTATTTGGCAACTGATCGACGTAAGGTGCATTCTCACAGTAATCAGAAATGCAGGTCAGAATTCCGTCCCGGTTGTAGCTAACGACAAGGTATGCTCTACTTAGCTCAAGCCAAGCATGTCATCACAGCGCAGGCTTTGTACTCCTGGTCTAGAACGGGCACGTGCCGATGCGGTTAGCCGTTAAAGGAGGCAATTGCTTTGCAGCATGTTAGCACGAAGCATTAAATAGCATCGACGAGGACTTACATAATCGTGTTCCCATCCGGTTTCGGTGTCTAATCTCGTCTTGATGGCGTCAAGATCGTTCCAAACAGCTCTCAACCGTTTTCTTTTACTTTTGTCCGCGTTCTGGACAGGCACTCGATTCGCTAGAGGTATGTCCGTAATCTGCGCACAGATCGTGAATGTGAAATCACGAAAATCAAGATTGTATCCCGGCGAAGGCGCCCGGCGATCCTGCGGGTTCCCCGCACCATTGGCGAATGGCTGGGGGCTTCGAGGGATCCAGTTGAATTGCGTGATCGACTGCCAATATTCACCCTCATTAAGATTTTGGGAGGCTAATATCTGGTAGCCCGTGACCGCCCGACTATCCGTGTGGTAATATTTGACGATAGGAACTGCGCGTTGTTTCGACATACAGCGTCTTGAGCAGTAACCGTCGAGTATAAACCGGGCTGCTTCTAATGCTAATACATCAATATCATCGGTTATATCATTGTTCCTCTGGGCGGGATCGTATCTGATTACCAAATGTTGTCGGAGTCCGGACATCCACTCAAAATCTCGGGCCATAAGGTTTGCGAGAACTCTATTAGCAGCTTCATCGATGATTTGGTCAGGACTGAATTGGTGTAGTTTACCACTATAAGTGATCCAATTTAACATCGCACTGAGCCGTGCCAAGAGCTCGTACTTTCTTTCATTAAACCATCCAGCTTGAAGACCTGGCGCAGCACATTCGACTGCATAAATCCGCCAAAATAAAGCTGTGGCATAGACCGACTCTTGTGGATTGAAGCGATGAGGACGTATTCGACCTACAATAAACCTTTGAGTGTCAAGTAGAAGCAACTGCAGCTCCTTTGATGGTTCTGTACTTTGGTCGAAGTTGGTTTGGAGTTCGTGGTCCGAAGAGGTCGGTTGATAACTGTCCACCACATCGTCGACATTGTCTTCATTCTTTTCAAAAGTGTGCCATATCGACCGCAAAGCTGACTCGATAGCGACGATACAAATGAGATTTTGGGATCGGTCGCGTGTTCGGTTCTGCTGAAGTATTTCGAAGCTCTTACCAAGGGCTTTCCATTGCAAAGCTTCCGCTTCCCACCTTTTCTCAAGTTGCTCGAGTTGGTCGCCAGAAGGCCGGGCCGTTCCGACAAGCTTGACAAGATTATAATTGCATTCTGAAACACCGGCAAGGATACCCTGGAAACTATTTTCATCATAACTTCGTACTGCTCCCATTGGCATACCTCCTGAGGCTGGCGGAGGTGGGATATTTCGGCCTGGATTTGCAGGCGGGCCTGAGGGGGCGCTTTGTTGAGCTTTGGGTTGGCCTTGGAGAGCTAATTGAAGTTGAAGAGAGTCGTACTGAGCTTTCAGAGTACTGAAGTCGGTGGTAGATTTTCCAGCCTCGATCGCTCCCCAGGGTGTCTCCGTTACGGAGAAGCTGACGTTCTTATTGTTAGCGATTCCTTTCAGCACAGAGAGTATATTGCGCTCAGTCTCCCCAACATTCATCATGAAAGCGGTGAGACGCTGGGCCACATTCTTTGACTTAGCCCTGCTTGAGTCTATTGCATCAAAGCGAGACAAAATCGCAGCTATATTGGTATGAACGTTATTGAATTCATTTAATATTGCAGTCGGGTCAAGCGAGGATGTGTTTGTGTTTCCCGACGTGGCGAGCGTTGCGGTATTGGTATTACTTCCATTAGCAAAAGTCAGAGGTTGATTTCTCTGATAACGCCATTGGCCGGATTGTCCTTTTACAAAGTCATCGGGTGCTTTGAAATCGTCACCCGGAATCAGGAAAAATGGGAGGGTGAGCAAAGTGGCACCCCAGGTTATACCAACGAAAGCCACTTCAGCTGTAACTTGTGCGGTGTAGCCCTCGCGCCACATGATGGAATGCCATAGACCTGCAAAGGTCAACTTCGAAGCACCTTCTAAACCCCCACCAAACGCCCAGGCAACGAACGCCTCGGCTCCCAGACCGCTGAGAAGAAGGTTCAAAATCAGGTATTTATTCTTCGCATGAGCTCGAGGGAGAGTCGCAAATGGTTTGTAATTGATGATCGTCCACCATATACCTTCCATTACAATGACGAGCACTATAAACTCTTTGATCAGATCACGAGAGATTAAGGGTAATGCTTTGAACTTACATGGCGGTATAGCGCTTAGTCCAAGTGTATAACCTGCAGCGGAGTGCTAGTTTTGGTTAGTTTGTTTAGCCTGCGTTTCTTGGATTGTCATGGCTTACGGGTGTAGTCCTTTGAAAGTTCACGGCGAGCAGGATCAATGCCGTGCTGCTACTGATCAGTGCAATAGCATACATAACCAAACCGAAAATGAAAATAGAAAGCCAGAACCAGTTCTGGGGATTAGGATACCGGCTTAACGGGATGAAAATACCATATTCGTACCAAGCGGTGGGTTGTGCATTTATCCTGGCATTCGCCTGACCCGCCTGCTGCGAAAATGCATTGCCCATGATGCGCACCGTGTATAAATTTTCGGCGACTTGCGATCAGTACTTACCTAACTAATAATGCCATGTCGGATAGATATTGGAGTGAAGGGAATCGTTTTTGTGACCGGTTTGCGATTCACCTATATCGTTCTTTGCGTTACAAATTGGGGTATTCTAGTGGCTAAATGACAGTTGAGGACTGAGGTGTGATGATTTCGGATTTTCGAAATGCTAGAGAGTCCGTGAAATTATTTTTCCTCGAAAACTTGGAGTTAGCACCAAGCACGTATCCAATTTCTATCACAGATTTTTCTGACGCTCTCGCCCTCCTTGCTGTATGGCGCGTGGTAATCAACGTGAAAAAGCGAGAGAGAAGAATTTGAAAGCGCAAGCTAGTATCGTACGTCTACGTTTTAATATAAACCTACCAGGTCAAGTGCGGAATGCATAGAGATTTTTTATCAAAGAAAGTCGCAAAACCTTTCCCCCGTACACTTTTACCATTCTGGATTTCTAGAAACTGACCCGCAGACCATGACGTATAGAAAAAGCAAAATGCCCTCAGCGGATCGGAAATGGCGCGAGCGAAACAGGAGCGCGACGAACAAATGCGTCTGAAACAGCAAGCAGGTAAGGCTGTCCGACCCCACCAACACGAGCTAGAAATCCGTTCCCGTCCACCCGCACCACCATGACGCTTTTCAACCCGACGAGTTTCAGAAATGAGAGTTTGCGTCACATCCTTCGAGGCTGTGAGATGCGACGACCTGGTCGCCCCGACTCTCGCCGTCCCACCCTTCTCCTTTTCTTCACTTTTTTTCGATTTTTTCCCTTTTCGTCTCGGTTTTTCGTATCACATGACTTTGACTGACCTTCCCCGCTTTTGTAGCCGATGAACGAAAACAGAAAGAATTGCAGGATGCGATATTGGAGAAACAGGAGGCGAAGAGATTAAAGTCCGAGGCGAAGAATGCGGAGATCATGGCTGGAGATGGCGGTGTTTCTATCGTAGCGGCGACACCTTCTGACGCAGCACTGCCAACCACAGCAACGGAGGGTGATGAAGCAAGCGTACCGGCTTCTACCAAGGACAATGAGGGGGTTCTAGAGACAAAGCAGGTTGGAGAAGAGGTTGAGGGTGTAAGCACGGCGAATGAGAAAGCACTTGATAACTTGACGTTGGACAGTCCAAAAGACACGGGTTCACAGAACAAGGGCAAAAATAGAGAGTGAAGAGAGCGCTTAACGTTCATTCTTAGTCTAGACATTACTCAGTTCTTGATTCAGTCCATTCTGCTACCGTGAAATACAATTAATATGCGCTACAACATTGTGTCAAAAAAGACCTCGGGTCTGACAAGTGGTGGGAATAGGTTTGACCCTGAAGAAATGTCTAAAAATAGAGCAGAGTTTGGATGACAGGAAACGGCGTGACGGTGAGGGTCTAAAAATAATCTCGGCGAAATTGCTCATTTCCGGGGTACCGAGGGATAATATTTGTTGGTTAATTTCGGCTCTGGGTTTCGGCATGGCTCATCCAATCTGGCTAGATTGTTCCATAGCCTTGCTCACTCGTGAATGCGAATCGTTCAAACATTTGCTCCTTCAACTCTTCCATCAACATGAATATTCGAGTCGTTAAATGATGAGAATAAAAATGCATAAATTGTATGATGACGTAATTGGTGATTATATAAATACTTCAAGAAACAAAATGATCACATTTCAGTTCATTTCAGTGATCGTAATAATCGAAATCATCAATCATTTGAAAAGGTTGATAAAGTTCCTTTCAAAAGCCCGTTTCTCCTTTACTTCCCTTTCAACCTCAACCTGGACGTCATTATACGACTTTGTTGCCAACTTGGTAATTTCCACGCATTCCATCGACGAGCATGGACTAGAGTGGCCACAAGGGATATACTTGGTTTGAGCTTCTGGTACAAGTTCAAGCTCTTTGCATAGATCATTGATTCTCTTCTGCACTGCTTGACGACGATTCATCAAATTCTGTATCTCAATCTGCTGTGTGTTAACGACTGATTGAATTCTATTTGCTATTGCCACGAGTCCACTCTGAGTCTCTTTGCCAATATGCTCTGATAAATTCTTAATAGTCTCCTGTGGCATTTCATCGTCTGCGTTTGAGTGTAATTTGTTCAGAAAAGTCGCTAACTCTGTAGAGACATTGATAAGAGCGGTGCTAGCTGACGAGACCATGCCATCGATATAGTGTTTCGACTCGACTACGTTGTAATCAGTACTCTGGTTGCTGATGAGATTCGTGAAACTGACCGTTGATTTTGGCAATGGCAGGATGTACAGGACGAGCTGTACGAGAATTGCTTGTTTCTCGACGTCTGCCAGGTGATGGACAAGCTGCCTTATTGGCGTGACTGTAGGCCTCGATCCTTCTCCGTTCACGAGAAGTTCTGTTGTGAGATTTTCTGTCATTCCTATCCCTTTTGTCAACACTACTGTCACGTTGTACGTTGTTACACTGTACGTACCCAATCGAAGTCCGACTTCGTGTCATCTCCAGCTATAGATCAGACTATAGTTTCTCTAGAACGGATTATGTGTATGTGATGGAGGCTCTCATGAGTAATTGATTGGAAGTTCGAGAGTAAAGTAGTGGTGAAAAGAAAGTCATAAAACAAAGCGCAACATGTGATATATCCACGCATTGACAGTAAACACAATTGAAAAAACAATACCAGACAAAACACAAAACTGGCACACACCATCATCAAAGTAGCAATAGTAGCAATAAAGAAGAATACAATAACATAACCCATCAACATATATACACTACCACCTTTCCCACCTCCTTTCCTTTACGATGAAGAATCCCCCCCACTCTCCGCGGGAACCACAACACTCTTCTCCTCGAACAACTTTGCCAATGTCCCATCTTGATGCATAGAAATCATAATGTCCGTCCCACCCACGAATTCCTTTTCGACGTATAACTGCGGTATGGTCGGCCAATCGGAGTATTCTTTTATACCTGATTCACTCTATCGTCAGCGGCTTTCTTTCACATATTACAACGATGGGGATGGGGGCGACTTGCCTGATCGCAATTCCTCGTCTTCTAGGACATTAAACGCCGTGAATTTTGCGGGATCGACACCTTGTATTCCAAGGATTTGTATGCTGGCTCTAGAAAAGCCGCATTGTGGGATTTCAGGGGTTCCTTTCATGAATAATACGACGGGGGAGGTGGATATGGCTTGGTCGATGGCTTTGCGGGTGTTGTCGGATAGACATCTTGATTGTTGAGATTGTAGAATATGTGATGGGAAGAGGAAAGAAGGCTGTTGGCGAAAGGTGCGAGTGATGCTAGGAAGCGTCTGTATCTTGTTAGAATATCAAACAACAGGGGAGAATTGGGATATGTACTCTACGGAACGTTAATGAAGCAGCCATTTTCGATGTGTGTATCTTATGTCGTCGCCTCAAGAAACTCACTCGGCGGTCGAAATTTTTGAGAGCTTGACGTTTTGGGATGACGTAATTGTGTACTTCCACCCCGCGAAACAACCATGAAACGACCTTGACTGCACAACGACAACGACATGAGGATGTAGAACAATGACTTCGACTTCATCAGGAGCGTTCCGAGCTCAAGACTACGTCAATGATAGCAAAATCCACCTTTTGATCGCGAGCACAGGGTCCGTCGCAACGATCAAACTTCCCCTCATCCTTCGCACCTTGTCTACAAAATGGAAATCCCAACTCTCTATCCGAGTCATACTCAGCAAATCCGCCCTTGAGTTTCTCCACGGTCAATCTACCGAACAGCCCCACTACACCACTCTCGCACAGATAGATGGTGTAGATGGTGTATATACTGATTCAGACGAATGGACGAATCCTGCATGGACAAGAGATGTGCCTATCTTACATGTCGAACTACGACGATGGGCGGATGCACTGCTCATCGCTCCTCTCTCGGCAAATTCATTGGCAAAGATTGTGAATGGAATGGCAGATAATCTAGTCACGTCTGTAATAAGAGCTTGGGATACGACAGGCAGCATAGATCTGATAAGACCGAGTATTGGAAATGTAGGACGGACCAAAGCAGGAGTAAAGAGGATATGGGTCGCTCCGGCAATGAATACTGCCATGTGGAGTCATCCCATCACTGCCAAACAGATGAAAGTGTTAGAGGAGGAATGGGGCGAAGAGAATGGTGGATGGTTTACGATATTACAACCAGTGTCAAAAGTATTGGCATGTGGGGATGTGGGATTAGGAGCTATGATGGAATGGACTGATATTATATCATCTATCGAGTCTGGTCTAGGATTGAGTCTTGCCGAGTAGAATGCCTGAATCAGTTGGCTGTTGAGTTTCTTCTTTGTAAGCAGAGTTGTGAGATGCAATTGCTCTTCCACTCGGATCTGATTGTTTAGACCATGTCGGTGTCCATCGCATGACTGTTGATGCACATTGTGGTGGAAAATGTTCATCAAACATTGTTCGATACCAATAGCTGATCGTCACTGTCAGTCACATATCCAAACAAGATGATATTGTAAACTTACGCTTCTTTTGTATCAGGTTTATCATTACCCCATTCTGGACGAGGGCTCTTCATATCTTCATCGCTGACCTTTTGTTCAGCAGTATCTTTTAGAGCATCTATCCATCCGTACCCCACACCATCTGAGAATTGTTCTTTCTGTCTCCATAAGATCTTCTCTGGTAAATAAGGTTGTTCACCAGGCTTATCACTAGTATCGAATGCTTTTCGAAGTATATACTTTTCTATCCTGTCTTTTGTAATCATCTTTTCTTGTGGATCAATGTTCATGGAAAGTTGTAAAAATTCCTTGTCTAGGAACGGTACTCTTGCTTCTACGCCCCATGCAGCTGTAGACTTGTTTGCTCGTAGACAATCAGCAGTATGTAAGTTAAGCACTCTTCGAACTGTCTCTTTGTGAAATTCGTCTTTGTCAGGTGCAGCACCGAAATATAGATATCCTCCAAATATCTCATCACTTCCTTCTCCTGAAAGTACCATTTTGACACCCATTGCTTTTATTTTCCGACTTAGCAGAAACATGGGAGTAGATGCTCTAATCGTTGTAACATCATAAGTTTCCAAATGATAAATGACATCAGATAAAGCGTCTAGACCTTCTTCAATCGTGAATGTCAAGTTGTGATGTTTTGTACCAAGGAATTTAGCCACTTCAAGCGCAGCTTTACTGTCCGGAGCACCAGGCAAACCGATGGAGAATGAATTGAGTTGAGCCAAGACAGGCACGGAACTAAGATGATAATCCTCGTCCATTCCCACCAGATCATCCTCTACCTTTGGCGATCCGTTGATAGCCCTACTGTTCATCTGCGACGCATACTCCTTCTGTAATCGCAACGTTTCTCGCTGCGCAATAGATGCCACCAGACTCGAATCTAAACCGCCAGATAACAACACACCATACGGTACTTCAGCCATCAATCGTTTCCGCACCGCCCTTTCAAAAGTGGTTTTCAACAATTCATAATCCACCGGAGTAGACGGTATTCTCTCCGGCTTCATCAGCCATTCCGGCGTGTAATATCGTGTAATCTGGTCTGTTTTGGAATCATACACGTGTCCTGGCGGAAACGCTTCTATTTTATCACAAACAGGATGTAAACACTTTAATTCGCTAGCGAAATACACGGCTCCTGGAGTCTTGCTATCTCTTCCAATGTAGAAAGTTGTGATTCCAATCGGATCTCGAGCTGCGACTACTCGGTCTTGTTTCTTATCGTGTAGAACCCACGAGAACATGCCGTCGAGGAACTTTGGCGCGTCAATGCCATGTTCTCGATATAATGGGATGATAACTTCGCAATCAGAATGGGTCTTGAAAGGGTAAGGAGTTGAAAGTTGTTGACGGAGGACTTTGTGGTTGTAAATCTCGCCGTTGACTGCTAATGCAATAGTAGAGTCTTCGTTAAGTATGGGTTGAGCTCCACTGTCGACTCCGACGATTGAAAGTCGTTCATGGACGAGAATGGTGTTGTTGGCTATGTGGTTGCCGCTCCAATCTGGTCCTCTATGACGGATGCTATAGAAATCGTTTAATGGACAGTTTGGTGGAGATGTAGTGGGAATAATTGACTTACGCTTTGCCCATACGGAGAGCTGTAGGTTTGAATGATTGTACATCGGGATGACTATACTTGTTAGCTATTATATTGTAACTTTGTTATATGATATCTTACCAATGACAAGCGAAGATTCCACACATGATTACGATAATATTCAATCCAAGTCTATAAGCACAAAATGTAACAACAACGTATTGGTATAAGTCACAAGAGAAAGTCGTTAATGTGTTTCTTTATATACCATCTTATCACCGATACCGGATGATAAGTATTATGCGGAGACTTTGCATACCAAATAAAGTTCATAAAATCAGATAACATTCTCACTTTGGGTGATTAATGACAAACTCGATAGATATCTAATACATGAAGATGATTACTATAAAAAAGTCGGTATACGTTCGGAATTTATATGACCTCATTGCTTAGCTTTCTATTTTGAGTGAGGATTATATGTCACTCAAAAGAATAAATAAGCTAAAAGGAAGCATAAAAGACATAAAGCAGCGACGATTTGAACAGGTACACCACCAGCAGGTGCTTGTTGGACACCCATCCCTGTTGTTAATCTATCTTGAGCATCCTTACTCACGGCATCGGTCTTACGTTGCCTTAATAATGAATCTTTAGCCTGTGTCTGTAATTGAGATATCATTGTTTGTGCATCTGCTAGTTTTGCTTTTAATTCTTCAGTTGTGGTTGGAATAGCATCAGTGACTGCGGAAACTGCTGCAGCGACTCCACTTTTCTCATGGTGATCCGGGGTGGAATGGTTTTTCGATTGATGACCAGATGTGTAAGCAGCCTCTGTGCCGTTGTGAGGTGTACCTGGTGTTGGACTGGCTGATCCGTGCTCGAATGATTCATCGGCAAAATCAGTAGTACTATGACCATGGTCATTGTCATGAGAAGTACCGTGTGCTGGTAAATATGCAACTCGAATCTTTGTTTCTTGGATTGTTGATTTAGATGTGGCTTCAATGTGAGACCACTAAAATATTGTTATCAGAATTAATAGACCATGTATCATTACTAAAACAACTTACTACTGCCTGTATGTTTGTAAATTCATTATCAACCGTGATTGGAATAGATTGAACCAGAAACTTGTCTTTACATTTCACATCTGTTGGTGGATCTTGCTTCATCGCTTGTAACAACATTTGTACTTCGACCACATCATTTGGTTCAATTCGACCAGAATTTGGTCTTACACAATATCTATTATAATTAGCTTTAATCGGATCATGTTATGTTTTATAAAGTATTATTACTGTCTAGGGGCTGTGGTTTTGATCTACGCGATTATTAATTTTATGCCATGACATACATATATTTTAATTTATAACTTACTTTGAAAGCTATAGGGATATCACTTGGGTTTCTTAATCGTAATGTCTGAGATACTTCATGATCAAAGGGTCCTATCGATAGAGATTTAGTGATTAATGTGAAGCCGAACGACATCATTGATAAAGCATACGTTGGAAGGTGAGCTCCATGGGATCAAGCTCGACAGACATGATTATTGTCTTTCAGGCGTGATGCCTGTTAATGTAGATGTAATGCGCGGGAATTTGATGTGATGTAATGTGATATAAAAGTACACTTGACGGATAATGGATTGTGTTTCTGATGACGGAAATGCCTTGTCTCAGACTAGATCTGGCTTGCTCGTTGCACCAAGGCATATTGCCAAGACTGCCATGGTAGAATTAGGAATCTCGGACCGTCATCCATTTACGAGCTGATGACGTCAATGCTCTAATGCTTCTTATTGTGAAGTGGTTGCTTTGAAAGAATTGGTTGCTCTAACTTCACTTCAATCTTTACAAGAACGTTAATAAAAAATGGCTGATCTAGATATGCTCAAGGAAATGGGTTTTGACCCCGAGAAAGCTTCTCTTGCTTTGCAAAAAGGTGGCGGTAATCTACAAGGCGCAATAGATTGGTTAGAAAAGAATCAGGATAAATCAATGGAAGAATTGAAAGAGGGCGAAAATGAGGAGCAGAACGAGGACTCTAATGAAGTCAATATACCGGCAGGAGAATCTGCAAAAAGTCTTTTGTGTAAAGAATGTGGTAAAAAGTTTCGATCACAAGCACAAGCCGAGTTTCATGCCAGTAAGACCGAACATGTCGATTTCGAAGAGTCGACAGATGAGATTGCACCATTAACAGAAGAAGAGAAGAAAGCAAGACTGGATGAATTACGTCAGAAACTTGCCCTAAAACGAGCAGAAGAGTCAGAAAAGGACAAGATTAATAATAAACGAAATGATGAGATAAAGCGTAAACATACTATTGAAGCACAAGATATCAAGGAGGATTTACAGAAGAAAGAGCAGATCAAAGATGCCGAGAAGAAACGTCAAGAGAAAGTAGCAGATGCAGAAGCAAAGAGACGCGTAAAGGCAAAGATTGAAGAAGACAGAGAGGCTCGAAGGTTAAAAGCTGAACAAGAAAAGGCAGCAAGGTCAGGGTCGATGATTTCTCCAGTAGCGGCTGCACCGGTAGAAACTACAAGCATTCCATCTAAACCAAAGTCAGCTTCAGATTATACAGAAGCTCGTTTAAGATTGACTACTCCCACTGGAATGCTTACAAAGACACTACCTGTTGAGACGACTTTATTCGAACTTGCATCAATTGTTGAGAATGAGAGTGGTCAAGCAGTCTCTTTTTTCACGACAAACTTTCCAAAGAAGACATTCAAACAAGAAGATTTCGGTCAAACATTAAAAGAAGCAGGGATGGTACCTAGTGCAGCATTAATAGTAGGATGAATATAATCATGAACGAGATGTGGACAGTCATCCATTTCAGTTCTAAAATTTCCATTCCATGTACAATATACAATAAACCATCAAAGAAAATAAAAGCCGACTGTGAAATAATCTATGTAGATAATCTAGGCTTTTTGGTCGTCTTTTTCTTCTCTTGTGTTTTCTTCCTTTTATTTGAAGCATCTACTTCTCCCTGGTCTTTCTTGTCTTCTACCTCGACCACATCTTTCTTATCCTCTTGTTCAACCACATCTTTCTCATTCTCTATCTCTGCAACTGTTTCTCCCTCCTTCTTGTCTTCAATTTTTCTAGGAACACTATCTACATGTTTCAAAGCTGGCGTCTCAAATTCATAACCAAACTCCTTTTCCAACATCTTCCTCCTCCCTTCTCTCCTCTTTCCTTCCTTTGCAACTTTCTTCTCCCACTTTTCTCTCGAACTACCATTCTCCAAACCTTTTCCTTCGATTTTATTCCTAGGCATAGCTTTGAATCTACTTCCACTCCCCTTCCACAAGTTCGGATGCACCTCTTCTGGCTTCAACAATTTCGCTTGCAGAATATGGCCAAACATTAAATACTTGTCCATAGTCTTGGCAACCACCTCTGCGACGGCCGACGATGCGAATTCAATGTATCCGTAATGCTTGGCCTTTCCGGTCAATTTGTTACGAGACAAGCGCAGACGAGTGACGTCGCCGAATTGGGCAAAGTAGGACTTCATCTGTGGTTCGTAGAAGCCGTGAGGGATACGACTGAGGAAAACGACGCCGCGGACGGCATCGGGGTCGGATGCGGTTTGAGACTTGGCCTGTGCGAGTTGGGACTGTAGATCTGCTGAATCGGGAAGAGAGGGGATTTTGGAGATCGCAGTCGGTTTGGAAGAGCTGTCTTGGGCGTCTTCTTCGTCGGATGAAGAGTCGCTGGAAAAGCCGGCGAGAATGTCTCCTGTGACTTCTGCGAGGGACTTGGATGCGACATCGTCTTCAGACTCGGCATCGGAGAAGCCAGAAAAGTCATCATTGGTGGTAGTCATTTTTGGAGTGGCTTTGCTGGGCTTTGACGCCGTCTTGGATTTTGTAGTTGGTTTTTCTTGCGACTTGATTTCTGTTTTTGATCTTTTTTTATCAGGTTCGGTCGTATCTGGTGATTCTAGAATCACATTAGTTGACTCATGTTTCTGATATAATGACTATGGAACCTACCTTTTCGCTTGCGGGACACTGATGCTGTAGTTTTTGCCATGCTTGACTATTTTGTATGATAAATGTCCGTTGAGCAAAGCAGATAAAAAAAATCTCGTCAACAATTTATAAAATGCACGTGATCAACCGCAACTTTCACCTCGGCTGCTCTGGATGACGATGACTGTACAGACGTCTTAAAACATATAGATGAAAGACAATGCGTATCAATCCGATATCTTTTATATGCTACATGAATCATGACATACTACTATATATGTTTTTGTGTTGTATTGACACGTAGAAGAGTTTAGTAATCATCACCTCGACTTACAACTTCTTTGACATTTGGTCGAAGTAAAATCGTCTGTGAATACAAGTTAGACCAAAGTTCTGAATCCTGCTGGAATGAAGAATGACTTACATGCTCATATTGTGCCGTATACGATCCTTTTATATCACATAGAGGTGGATAGTCTTGTACAATACCGCTTTGAACCAAATGATTTAGCTATGACACATTAGTCTTTATCGTAACCATGCAAACATTAAATATACTTACTCCTAACAGATACTTTTCATTGCCAATTCTGTCAAGATATCTTCTGCAGAATGGTAAAGTACCAAAGTTCTTCTCAATACTCTTGAGTAAAGTCTTTGCACTATTAATTCTCAACGAAACCTTTGGCGCATCCGCAATCTTGGCATAATGACTACATTCTCCCTCATCTCTTACGAATCCTTTTCCTGTAGATCCAAAAGTCTCAATGGCGAATGTCTCTCCTTCTTCCATCTTTGTCTGATCCGAGCTTTTGACAATTGGAACACTTTTAGTACCATGAATACTCCACTGTCTTATATCATGACCATTCAAGTTTCTAATACATTTGACAGGATAAGTTTGACCGGCTATTTCCACTTCGTAAGATTCCATAGCTTCTTGTATAGCTGCACCAATATCACCAACTCTTACATCAATTCCTGCTTCTCTTATTCCGGTGTTCGTTGCATCTTTGACAGCAGCGAGAAGATTATCATAAGTAGGATCAAACGAAAGTGTAAAAGCACTGTCAACTATCCGACCATTAATATGAGCTCCAAAATCGACTTTCATGACATTGGATTGTTGTAATACAGTTGTATTTCCCATATTGGGTGTGAAATGAGCAGCGCAATGATCTATACTTAATCCTGTCGGAAATCCCATTCCCCCTTTGATGTTGTCACCTTCTTCTAATCCTTGATGACCTGTGAGATATCGTACACCATTCTCAATACCCTCTGCTATTTCAGTGAGCGTTTGACCCGGTTTGATATTCGCTTGTGCCCATTTCCGAACTTGACGATGCACTTCTGCTGCTTGTCGATAATCCGTCAAGAAATCATTATTCAAGCGATCGAGATGACGTTTCTCTTCGCTCGTCGTTCGGAATGTATTGTCGTTTTTGTATTCACATATTTCTCCTTCGGGATATATCTTGTTGGGGAATAACTGTGATATAGGAACTCGAGGTGGATCGCTTTGGACTTTTGCAGCACCGCTTTTTTTCTTTTTCTTTGATTTTTTCTTCTTCTTCTTTTTCGCCGCCTCGCCTTCTACGCCCTGACCGGCTGTGTCTGCTGCGTCACCTGCGTCGGATTCTGCTTCGTCTGAATCTTCTGCTGCTGCATTTTGTTCGACATTAGTGGATTTGGTCGACTCGACTAGATCTAATGGTTTTGAATCGCCGTTCAATGTCAGCTTGGCGACGTTTCCCGTAGCCTCCGCCATACTGTAAGACTTCTGCCGACCTGCGGGGTTAGAAGAAGTAATGTTACAAACTCCTCTCAGCTTCAATAATGATATCAAAGACTAGCCCTCGGCAAAAGTTTCCATCGTGTGAAATCGACGTCATTGATGATATTTCTTCCCTCCCTCACCAAACAACATCTTCGATCATCTATCAAATATAGACATGAGGACAAGGCATGTCCCTGTTCCAATCATGTCCTCCGTCCTCAGTATCCCGATGTACACGTAACACTCGACTCCACTTGTTCAGCAGACCGTTCACCTCTTCTCGGATCCATCTCAATCGCCAACAAAGTCATTATGAAGTCCTCGGTCTATCAAGCGATGCTAGTCAGGGTGATATAAAAAAGTACGCTCCCACATTTCTCTGTCTCTTCTCTCAAATCCAATCTGACTTTCTCCGCGCGTTAGAAAATTCTACACCCTCTCTAAAGCCGCGCACCCGGACCTCCACCCTTCTGACCCCACCGCATCTGAGAAATTCATCTCCCTTTCTCAAGCATATAATGTGCTTTCAAACCCGACGTCTCGGTCGAAATACGACCTCACTCTCTCATCTCCTCCGCCTTCTCCAATAAACACCTACGGACATCGAGGCTCGTTCTCTTCCCACGAGAACATCCATCAGAAAGGCGCGCGATCTGCATCCGGACTATCGAGACGACAATCCCAATTCGCAGGCCCGCCAGAGTCGTTTTTCAAAAATGGGGCTTGGGGGAAATATACGTGGCGACAAAGTATGACGAAAGAGCGGGAAGGAGGATTGGAAGACGATGATGTGCCGCATTTTGACAAGAAGGGACATTATAGGATCTTGAGAGGGGTGGAGAGGAATAAACACCATTTGAGAACGAATCATACAGCTAGATCAGGAAACGAAGCTGGAGGGTTGAGCAAGGAGAATGGATTGGGAGGTGAAAGGGGAAAAGAGGAAGAGATATATTATAGAGGTGGAACTACTATTGGATTCTTTGTGGTTAGTAGTGTGCTTGGGATAGTTTTTGCTGTCGGGATAGCATTGGGTTCACCATCTAGTGATACGTCGAGTCGTGCAAGGAGAATAAACGGTGGTAGTGTCACTTGAAACGTTAGCACTACCTACATGAACTTGGCTGTATATATTCAATTCATCATGACATTTACGATAAAAGCACATAGAAATCAATCAATTAATTAATTCGGTGTAAATACCTCGATATTCATCCGTCTATTCTTACTGGCTCTTATTACTACACGATACTGTTATATCCTATCCATTTCAACAAAATAGATACTAACATTTAACCTTCAAAAGTCAAGGAAGTACCAATCTTGTGTCCGGCTTCATTAAGCTTGTTAGTGTCTAAAGAAAGACCTAAGCCAAGGGTAGTTCCACTGTTGACCTTTGTGTTGTATGCCAAGGCAGCAATACCACGGTCGTTGATTTTAACCTGTCACATTCATCAATTATATGCTTTTATGATAATGAAAGTAGAAGAGTGCACAAACCTTTGCAAATGAAATAGGATCAATCCTGTATTTACTTGCAACTTCCAAAGCAACAGAGTTGTTACCTTGTAAGTCATAAGTTGCCTTTGCACCAGCTTCAACATTTGCATTGACCTTTTGGTAGTAGCTTGCAGCGACGATGCGAAGATTTTGTGTTCCAGTGACGGTTGCTGAGTAAGTTGCAGTTTGATATCCAACAGCGGCAGAGTAACGTGTTACTGCAGCTTTTTGTACATCATATCCTGCCTCTGCACCAACGACGAATCCTTCATGACCAATAACGGCGTCGAGGACTGCACTGACATTACCAGCTGCACCACGGTCAAGGAAAGCACGTGCATGAAGGTTTGGTTGTCTGAATGTAAAGTTCAACTTTTGTGCAGCTTTTTGAGGATTGTTTGGGTGGAACAAGTTCTGGAATTCTGCCTTGAGTGGTTGTGACATGATATCATTCCATTCAATCTTGGTGTCGAGAAGAGCAGCAGTTGTCCATGCTTGTGTGACGGTAACCCCTGGTAATTTGTAAATTAGGAAAGATGTATGATAATTTGGTAAAAGTTGATTGTCCTTGTCGCGATCAGGATTGATGGTAGTAGCAAGGCCACACATTACATCATTTGATGAAGATGATAGATTCAACGGAAATACAATAACACTTGAATTGAAAAAAGGTTGCATACCCTGTGGTTTGAGCGCATATTTTCCTTCCAGCTGTGAAACGCGTTAGAGATCGCTTGATATATGTGAGTGATGCGAGTTTTTACACACCGTAGCAGAGGTTGTACCATCAAAACCTTGCTTTCCCTTAACATTGACATTTGCACCATTTGGAGTTTTGAGTTTGACCTCAAGATTGGCTATTTATATCGCATTAGTATAATATCATGCGATTGATAATTAGTAACATGCCAGCAGCAGTGTGGTAAAAGTCCTTGTTGATCAACTATGTATCGAAGAATCAGACTAACTATTATTATTCCACGTTTCAATGTTCAACATACATCATTTGCAGATTTTGAAATGTCAGTAAAAGCCGGGATTGGTACTGCTGCGATCATATCACGAATAGCAGTCGTTGGCTTGTAATCGTTAAAAGCAGAGTTAGGCATTGTGTTATATTATACAGATATGTATATAAAAGTGTAGAAGATGAAGTGTGATGTTGTCGAAGAAGAGATATCACTAGCAAAATAATAAAAAGTCAATTGCTTCCGACAACAACTACGAAACTACGGTTGACTAGATCAACCAATCAAAAATATTCCTATCAGCACATCATCACATCTCCAATACGTACATCCACTATCAATTCATACAGCATGTCGCCTTCACTACGATCGAATGTCCTCCTCTCGTCCCTCTCTCTTCCCCCGCGTTTCCTCCTTCCCTCTCTTCCCCATCACATAACGATTCGCACTCTTCGAAGTATAATCAAGCGTCCCCTCCCCAATAAATACAACACCTCCCCTTCACTTCCAACCCTCCACTCTACCCCCGAAGCAGCACTCATCCGTAGAAGCCCCACCATACCTCTCCGAACTGGTGTGTTGGCCATCAAACAAGGAATGACGGCTATATTCGACCCGACCACCGCTCGTCGAACGCCATGCACAGTTCTGCAACTCGACCGGGTCCAAGTGACGTCTCACAAGACCGTGTCGAAAAATGGATACTGGGCAGTGCAGGTCGGAAGCGGAAGTAAAGAAGAAAGAAACGTGACTCGACCGCTTCGGGGACATTTTTCCGTAAACAACGTCCCGTTGAAGAGATATCTGAGTGAGTTCCGCGTCAGGGATGAAACTGGTCTTTTGGAAGTCGGCAAAACTATTCATGCGGATTGGTTCGTTGAAGGACAGTTTGTAGATGTCAGAGCGAATTGTAGAGGGATGGGATTTGAAGGTGGAATGAAGAGACATGGTTGGAAAGGTCAACCTGCGAGTCACGGAACAAGTTTGACACATCGAGCAATGGGATCGGCTGGAGGTGGTCAGGGTAGTGGAAGTAGAGTCATACCCGGAAAGAAGATGGCTGGGAACATGGGTGGCCAGAGAGTGACTGTACAGAGTTTGAAAGTGATGAAAGTGGATAGAGATGCTGGAATAGTGGTTGTTCATGGTTAGTCTTTGCTGACCATTGTAAATTATTCAATACAGATGTACTGACAATCATAAATTACAGGTTGTATACCGGGACCGAAAAAGGCAATAGTCAAAATACAAGATGCTCTACTAAAAAAGTGGCCAAATATACCTACAGCTATACTTGAAGCAGCTACAAGAACAACAACAAAACTTGCTACAACAGAGATAGCAGCGTAACTGTTTATAGAAGTTCAAGCAATCCGATTTTACCTGGTCTATATATCCATTAGCAATCCAGTTGATTTTATTCTATATATTTATTAATTCGTATTATCCCCATGCATCGCCCCAATCATCATCATCTCCTCCACTAATGTTCTTAGTCGAAGCTTGACCTGCCTGCTTCGTTCCAATCTCACTAGGCGATGATTTATCTGAACTAGTCGGTAAACTTATTGCTGATTGTGGAGCTTTCTTTGCTAATCCTTTCGGTAATACTTTATTGGTTTGTTTTTTAGCTTGTGATTTTGCATTAAGCCAACCATCAAAATCAGGTTCACCATGATCGTCATAGGTATGTGTAGAAGTCTTGATATTTGACTCTATATTTGTTGATGTGGGACGAGTCTGATTATCGTTTTCCCATGCAACATCCACGTGTTCATCGTCCATATCTCCCCAATCGTCCCCGAAAGCGACCTCATCTGGCGTTTCTAACGTAGGAGTGACTGCCAATGACGATGAAATGCGAGGAATATTAGGTGTTGATTTTACAGTGGTAATCGCTGGACGAGATGCATTATTGATAACGATTGGCAGGTTTGCTGTTAGTTCACGTCCACGAGGAACCGAACTTGACCGAACTTCGGTCGTAGAAATTGTAGGACTTTTTATGGATTGAATTTGGCCTGCAGTGGCTGTCAGCTTGTTTGTAAACGATGATATAGCCCATCCAGTCCAAGTACTATCAGCTTGAGGTGTACTCATCTGAGGACCATTACTGGTCGTAGTATTGATCGGTGATAACAAAGTTTCCGGCATAGTTTGTGCAAAATTTCGAACTCTAGTCATATACATCTCCACAGTTTTATCAGCTTGATCTCGAACAAGTCTGTGAGCATATTATTAGTATAACGTTATTTGATGATGGCAGAACATCTTACTTTTCTTTATCGACCAAAGAAGGACATATTGCAGGTAATAACTTCGTAGCACATTCATCGTCAGTAAATAAGTCAGATGTGGCAGCAAGGGCAAGTAGAGCAGCATTTCTTGCATGTACAAATGGATCGCGCAATGCTCGTGTAAAAGCAGCAACCAGAACTTTTGTTCGTGAGCCAGATCCAAGGTTCTTTGCAATTTTTCCTAGACATATAGTTGTATTTGTTCTTATACCAGGTTGTTCGTCATTCGCGGTTCTAGCTAGATGCCTTAACAAATCTCCGTTAATAGCCCGATCTGATAATTTGTTGATTATCACCAATATCGATTTTACGGTTTGTTCTCTCACTACAGGGGAAACATCGCCAAAGCCGGTAACCTAGCCCCTTATAAGCATAATTAAAGAAAGGTAATCACAAATAGCTTACCAATTGAGGAAAGATTTTATCAGTCACAATTTTGTTGGTGAAGAAATCAATCATTAAATGAAGATTGTCCAAAAGTGCTACTCGTAGCGCGCGATCTGGATTTTGAAACAATCGTATGAAGACTGGTGTAGTTTGTATATTGTAGTCTTCTTCACTCAAGTTCTTGCTAAATTGAGCTATCAAAGACACCATTCGTGCTCCTCCGCCACCAAATTCAGCAGATTTGAGAAGTGCTGGTAATACTTTGACCCTCAGAAAATCTTCTGGAACGTCACCAGTCCCCGCTGTAGTTTCCAATTGACTATAATGTGTTGGTCAGTATAAGGTTCTCAAATGCTAATCTTGATGATACAATACCCAAGGAATTCGTCCCGCTCTTCCTCTGTTTGCAATTCCAAATTATCAACCCCATCACTCAGCTGGACCAAAGGTATTGCGAAATAAGACATTTCACGCAATCCATACGCAACAAATTGGGACGGACCCATACGTAATGGTGACTCGGGTCTAGTAAGTCGTTTACAATTCAGTTGCATGGATTTAGTAGGGACACCCGCGACCGATCCAGTTTCACGAATAGCAACATCATATGTCTCGTTGATGAATTGACCATAACAATATGAGTCGGTGGCCGATACGTGGCTTTGTTTTATGACGTCCCATCCACCCATTACCACTTCTGGTGGTGCATAGCGTGCGGAATCTGGTAAAATACTTCCATATCTCTATGAGTAGATTAGAGGAGCTATTATAACCATTTAAAAAGTCATAGCACATACATATATCACCGCATCGTCTTCTTTCATACAACTAAGCACTTCTAATCCACCAACTTTCCATTCTCCACTTTCACTAACAAATATTGCAGAACTTCTGATATTTCCATGTACAGAACTGGCTTCCTTGTTGATAAACTCGAGAGTCGATCCAACTGTATATACTCCCCATTTCAAATTAGCCTCGGATATGGGTTTTCTTTTGATCTTCCATGCCAAGGATTCTACTCTTTCAGTTGCAATATATATGACGGTATCTGTCTACTTTCTCGTGAATAAGACTTTTGGGACCAGTTCATATTACGTCTATAAGGCATACCTCGACTGTGTCCAAAATCTTTAACAATCCCGGATGTCTTAACGTTCGTGATTTACGAAGTGCATTTTTAGCCAAGGGTAGATATGACTTTCCTGTTGATATATCAAAGGAGAATATGCTACATCTAGATCCATCTTCCTGTTATATTCCGCTTAGATCTGAGATGTCCAATGTCATATAATCACAGGTTATACCTACTTTTTTTGTGCCATTATATAACGTCCAAATTGATTGCGGTAATTCGACTTTGTCTCCAAAACTATAGCCAAATGCCGGTCCTTTTGCTATAGCAGATGCTACAGCAGACTTCAAAAAGTCCATTGTTTTGAATCTGTGCGACCCACCGACATGTGTATACAGGGCTATAAAAACAAATCTGAGCAAGAAGCCATGAGCCATATTTTGAACGAGATACATAAATGCGGGGAAACATACACCAGCCTCTACAGTAATTACCTCCTGTTCACAATTCCTCCTTGGAAAAATCCTAACGAATGCGATTCAATAAGGAACATATAAGTTAATGTCATATGTTAAATAGCGATGCTGAGGCCTTCTTATCCAAACGTAAGCAAACCTCAAATATTCTTCTTAATTCAATGCCTAGCATGATGTATCTCTGGTAAAAGGACTTATCGATTCATTACATTTTCGTGCAGAGTTGCGGTGCTTTCCTCGCCAACCCCGAATCTTTGTATTATCAATTTTACAAGGATCTACACGCAGTGCATATTGACTCATTGGTGAAATATGGAGCCGATTTTCTGAAAGTCCAATATTGGATCGGCCAATGGCTTCACCTTACACATCACTTCACTTCACTTCACGATAAATTGTCACTCATTACTTAACCAATTGATTTCACATGCAACCGCCGAAAATATCGACATGAAGTCACTATAACAAAAGACTGAAAAGATCTGAAAAGCAGGAGATCGCTCTTCTTCTCACGTTGTTATCTGTGAGACAGTTCATAACTAATTCTGTGTTTCCAAACAAATAGGATACTGAAATTAACGAGGAAACTTACGATACGACTTACGATAACGTTTATAATAATCCTAGTTCACAATCTAGGCAATCACTGTTGGGCAAGCGAAGACAAATAACTATTTGTGATGAAAGATGGACGCCAGAATGGTTTTCACATATCCCTGCCGAAATAATTCCTGGCTGTAATAACAATCGTCCTTACCCGTCAAGATTTCACCTGCCTTTACCACTGTTGAAGATACTGGCTATATTAGCAAGAGAACAATCCTTGGACTTCTGGGTGCCACTATTACAAGACGAAATTTCGAGTCGCTCGGATATAATTAGAGGAGCGGATCGAAAATATCAACGTACTACACCAAGGCTCACGCAAAAGGATGTTGAGGTCGTTTTGGAGAAGTATCGAGAATCTTTAAGACGTGAACGTGAACAAGAGGAGCATAATAGACGGTTGTCATTACCAGTAAACAATCAATACCGTATTACTGGAGATGCATATGCAGATGAGTCTATATATGTAGACGAAAACCAATTAGACGCAGGGCATAATATTGAGGACTCTAGGCTCGCCATGCAGAATGGACGCCGTATACATCATGGCGACTCTACCTTAATTGATGAGACCAGACTTGACGAGACGCAGCTCCAAATTCCAAGCAGCGGCCAGAACCCAAGACGACGGCTCATATCGTTCACCGATATCGATGCGCGAACAGAGGCGATGCGTAACTCTCAACAAAGTCGTGCTGATCCCCTTTTCTCTACCCAAAACTCCAATCTTTATCGCTCGACTTTGACACGTGCGGCACAAAGCTCACGTATCGCACGTCCTCGATCAATGGTCAGATCTCCATCTGTTGCCAGTACGTCTCAGATGAGCGTAGATGTGCCAGGCATTTTAAAAAGCGAGTGTCAAGTATGTGGCAAGGAGTATACCAAATTGTCAAAATCACAACGAACCTGTGCATGTGGAAGATCTTTTCATAGCATGTGCCTTAAGAATGACACATTTGTTGTAGGGCAGCCTTGGAGTTGCCCATATTGTGATAAGAGTAATCAGAACAAGCCTCGTTCTAGAGTGTCGTTACCTCTATTGCAATCCTACAATAGTCATTATATGACACCGGATTCATCAAGACAGCGAAATAGACGTCAAACCATGGCCGCAGCTACAAACCTGCTGCATGACTCGCCAAATAATCGTGATAGAAATAACGTTCGATTAATTATCCAAGAATTGCAACAAATGAGTGGCGATGAACGTGCTCAATTCGATATAGGCGGTGCTATTTCACGTCTGGCTGAAGATGCAGTGGCTATTTTGGCTGGTGAAGATTCTACTTTGCAATTATACTGGGAAGGTGAAGTCGAGCAGGCCAATTTACGTGAACTGTTTGAAGATCTCGAGAATGTCGGTAGAAAGGATGTGGTTGAAAGGGAAAATCACGGACTACATGACACAATTCGACAACGTCGCATCAAAGATGAAGAGGACGCTATGATCAACTTAGATGTAATAGCTCCGTCATTTCTTCGAGCTGCTTTAGGAATGCCAATACGACCTGGAGTTTGGCAGGATGAAATATATCTGGAACGCTGGAGATTATGGCGATTTGGAAGAAAAAGAGTGATTCGAAACTGTTGTATCGGTATTTTGGCAATCGGTGAGGCTATACTTGATCGACTTGCAACTTACAAAAAGTGGAGAGCATTCGCGATTAAGAATTTTTTGAGCGTTATAAAAGAACTTCAAAAATCTTATCTTGCTACTGGAGAAGGACAAATTTCTGCCAACGATGAATATGAACATTTGTCGGAGCTCGGACAAGATGTTGCAGCCTTTGACATTGTGCCAAGGCATGAAGACCGCGAAGCTCGAGCCACGCCTTCCGTATTTCCAAGTGACATGAATGCTTTGACTGTGGATGCGCAGCTGATGTCAAATGTTGATTCATTACATGATGGTATATATACAGAACCCGAATCTTCCGGTGACGAACGGAATGCTGAATCTTCCGGGTCGGGAAAAGATTCAGCATCTTCCAACAGTGCAGAAGATGTCCATGATGTTGTACAGGCTAAAGTTCCCAGAAAATCTCGTGATCGACGTAAACCTGCAAGATTTCGAGAAACAACGTCAAAGTCGAAATCAAATACTGTTGAAGCAGAAAAGCGTGTGATTGACAATGATGATCGAGGTGGTAGTGACAATGCAGACGACGATGATGGCGGGGAGAAAGTAGATGCGCCCATATATACTGCACGACTTCGGAAAAGTCTCAGACGTGAAAGTCAAATTGCTGGCAGCACAGCAACGGAAACCAAAAAACGATATACAGTCACACAGATGACGATGATGGCATTGAAACAAGCCCCTGGTAAACAACTCTCGCTCGAAGAGATTGCTGAATGGATAAAGAAAAATACACTGGCTTTTATGGCCAAAAAGGGTGGTCAGCCTCTTGTGGATTGTGTACGTGTATCTTTGCGCGATTATACGCTTAATCATGGTCGCTGCATTAAATACATGAAAGATACTCGCAAATATTGGCTTTATAAAGAATTTTCAGAAATCTTACAAAAGAAGTTTGGACATTGGGATCCTTTGAAGAAGATTATGGTTATTGATATTGAATCTAAAGATGATACATCAATCAATGCTAGTGAATCCCATGACAGCACTCAAGATGCAAATAACGATCAAGAAGAAGAAGACAATGATAATAGTAAAAAAAGACTGGCTGATAATGACGTGAATGGTGATGTTATTATGCAAGATGTTGACGGGGATGAACACGAGAATGTTGATAATAACGTGGTCGGACGGGCTACAAAGGCACACACGTCGGAATCTAACATTGATCGTAGCTTAAAGCGTAAGATAAATGACCCACTTGATTCGCAAGCAAAGGAGTCTAAACGAAGACGCAAAAGTCATGATGAAGATGACATGGAGATTTCTAGAGATGATCCATCCCCAGCACAGACTCTTAATTCATCTAATCAGACTAATGTCAACCAGAAGAATGACACTCGGACTAAAACGACACGTAAATCACCAGAGATCTCTCCAGTCAATGTCTTGTCAGAAATTGACAATAATACTATACTTTCTATCCCACCTGTTGTGACAGCAATAAGTGCTAAGCAGACAAAGGCAACAAAGCGAGCAGAACGTAGAGTCATTGTGCAGAAGCGATTCTTGGACGATATCAAAGCACGTACACAGGGCTTTTTAGCTACAAGATCAGCACCCAGAACTTCTGAAAATGACGAGACTATTAGATATACCCCTTTTAACAGTTTATGCGATCTATTACCTTTTCCTGCATCTGCCGAACCTGTGGTAGATGATGAAGGTCAGCTAACATTTCAAAACCCACAGCAGTCACTACTACAACAAGATCAAGAACAAGAAGGACAAGAGGGACAGATGGAAAAACCGAAACCGAAGAGTAAGAAAGCGCAACATATACTTCGCGTTGGCGGTTTAAAGGACTTGGCACCGGTACAGCGCATAGGTAGAATCTCTAGAGCATGATATCGGTGGTATGTCACTATGTTATTAGTATTTTAGTATTCGGGTTTTGTTGGCGTTTCATTTAACGTAGCATTATCATATAATCATCATTCGTATGTATATCATCATTTTAACATTTGATCATTTCATCTCGATTCATCACCATTTCAATTCGTTGCTCTCCTTGTCCTTTGGTATATAAATCTTGATAGACTGGTCGATTATCAAGAGCTTTTATAAAAGGCTCGATATCGCTCGGTCGACTGATGCCATAAACGCTACCGCTACTCATGCCGACTTCTTTGCCTACGAGATTTCTCCCAACTTGTCCCGGTCCTATCGCTATCCATCTATTGATACCAACTTGATCACGAAGATACTGTATACTGTCATGCCACAAGACTTTTTCCACACAAGACACGGCTACTAAATCTTCCATCTCGGCTTTTGACGAAAAAGGTCTTGCAGAGACATTACTGACGACAGGAAATCTAGCCGGCCACCTCACCACATCACGACTCTTTTCGACTTGAGATTTACTCCTCAGTAACTTTTTCATCATCTCTGCCGCAGGCGTCATGATCGGGTTGTGGAACGGACTATCTACTTTCAATCGCACTGCTCTTGGATCTTTCCCACTAAACTCTCTTAAATGCGTGATTAGCTCTCTTATTCGACGTAAACTACCCGACAAGACGATTTGGTTCCGACTGTTGATGTTGGCAATGATTACTTGTTCTCGACGGTGGATTTCCATCGACAGTTCGGCATCAGTCATGAGTTCGTATTCGATACGTCCGTCTTCGAAAACCGTAGTGAGGTCTTCGCAGTTCTTCCACTTGTTTATAGCGTCGATTACGCCGTCTCGAGAGGCGATGTCTTGTCCGTCCATGATCAATGCTACCATTCCTGCTTGTTCGCGTTCGGGAGATAATCTCGTACAACGCTCCATTTCTAACCCTCGCTTTCGAACTAATTGAATCGCGTCGCTAAAGTTTAGATTCCCACTCGCTACCAACGCGGCGAATTCTCCAAGAGAATGGCCGAGAGAAACGTCTATGAGTTCGGAACTGTTGAAGTTGAATTCTTGTTCTAGAACGCGGAGGATTATGATGGATGTGGCCATTATGGCGGGCTGTGCGTTGGAGGTTTTGCATAATTCTTCGGACGTGCCGGATGTTATGAGATGGGATAATGGGAAAGAACAGGCAGAGTCGAGTTCGGAAAGGAGGGGAAGGACGGTTCGAGGGAAGAGGTTGAGCCAGGGTAGTGTCATTCCGATCCGTTGAACTCCTTGACCAGGGAAAAGTAGGGCTGTTTTATGAGTGTGGCTTTGGGAAAGAGGCGATGGAGAACGAATGGTAGCCATGGTCCGCTTGATAAAAGGATTGCGGAGAGAGGGGAGGTGTGAGAATGAAGAGATGGCCGGACGATTTGGCATGATGATCGAAATTGCTGAGTCCGCTGATAGGTTTTAGTGAAAACAAAAAGAAAGAGCTAGAGAATGAAATTAGAATATGGATTTTACAGGACTAGTCTTTTGAGCAAGGTGAGAAATTGAGGTAAGTTTAAAGTACGATCTAGAGGTAAGATTATCATAAGCTGACGTAGAGGTAAGCAGACTTGAATGACGAGAGTGTAGCTTATTCGATAATCAAAATGTATAAAGTCAAAATACAAAAGAAGGACCAACACCCAAGCAGATACTTATCGGTTATTCAAGGCCTGGAGTTGTCGCAACTGGGATGTTCGACAACCTACTCGAAAACAGCTGTAATCATAATAATCAATAATAATGCCGAAAAAGCAACATAGGGAAACAATGATAAACCTCGGCACGTCAGAGAATTCATATGGATTTCTAGGTCTTGGCAACATGTGAAACGTAGGATTTCTATTTTCAACCCCGCATGTTCATGCAAGAATTCCAAACATGAGGTTTTTCTCATAAAGCATGCCCTTCTCAAAACTTGTCGTATAGTTAGTATTGCGCACTTTTGTCATGTCTAATTATCTAAACCGGTATTTACTGGATCCCAGTCAGTCACTAGTTGTTCATCTAATCCATCCAGAACCTTCATATCATCGCCACTAATTTCAAATCCACCAATTTCAGCATTCTCTTCAATCCTTTCCTTGCGAACACTCTTCGGTAAAGGTACAAATCCATGTTGTATACTCCATCTGATCATCAATTGACCTGGTGTACAACGGTATGTCTTGCTTAACTTGACTATCTTCGGATCTTTCATCTTCAAAGCACGCGCGAGCGGAGCGTATGCTTGAATGACAATTCCTTTTTCCTGGCAGAATTTCGTGACCTTGGTCTGGGTGTTGAATGGATGTACTTCTATTTGATTTATCGCAGGAATGATTTTGGGGTTGGAATCGAGTAATTCTTGCAACTGTGGATTAATGAGTATCAGAAATCCGAACAGTAGAACAAAGGTGCAAACATACGTGGTTAATCCCAAAGTTTGATACACCGGCAGATTTGATCTCTCCGTCTACCACAGCGTCCTCGACTGCTCTCCAGCATTCCAATCTAGCCCTCGTTCCTCCATAAGGACTATGTAGAAGATAAAGATCTAAATAATCAAGGCCGCATTGCGCCAGACTTTTCTTGATTGCCAACCGAGTAGCGGCATAAGTATTATTACTTGCCAACTTCGAAGTAAAGTGTATATCCTCTCTCTTCAGACCTGATGTATTTGCAGATGACGAAAGAAATGCTAAGATTGCTTCACCACATTCCTTTTCGTTATGATACATCGCTGCGCTATCAATTGCTGTATATCCTGCTTTCAACGCGTATTTTGTAGCATCACTAGTTTCCTTGCCTCGAGTTAGATACACCCCGAGGTGAATCCGCGGCATGCTTAGTCCATTGTTGAGCTAGTCAAATGTGACTACTTATTCTTCCGTCATCTTTGGATCGATCACGTACATTTATTCGACTTGCGATAGAGTACCCCTGTTTTGACATCTTGCTCTGTCCTTCTCATACTGGAACTGAAATGGATAAATGCAGTCACCGTGGATCAAGTAACAGGAAGAAGACGAGAAATAGGCACTGAGAAATGATGTCATTCGCTCCCCGCGTCTGATTATAAAATGGAGGTGATGAATACAGAAGTTTCCTCGGCTTCGCTGAGGTGACCGAGTTGTGGTGAGTAACTCTTTTGATCAGTCTTTTGCGACTTAGACGAATTCCTGACCCATCTCCAGAGCCGCAGCGGCGATTTCCAGGCAACAAATAGCCACGATATGGAAGATAGGCATCAGAATGATCGGCATTCACAATTCCATGCTGATGATTACCAAGACAATATACAAAATCACAACCATGGACAATTCGACATATTAGACTGGCATCCAGCATATTCCTCTTGTCAAAGATACTTTCTAGATCATGCCCAACATGATCAAGCCACACAATCACTCTGCGCACTAATCAACATTCGATTACCTTTTCAATGGCGCAACAAACCTGTACATGCCTATCGCGTGTCCAAGAAAGCGGCTCCATCTGCAGTGACATCTCCTACGGCAGATCGTAGTACAGCAGCCGACACAATCTTCCCTGACCCTCGACTCGCTCCATCTCTCAACACATCCGAAAGAGATCAACCACTTTTCCTCCCTCCGCCCGCACCGATATTCGTATCGCTAATTCCCTACATCAAAAGATTAGTCGTTACTGGATTCGACAATCCTGCTATATTACATGGGTTCTTTGGAGATGATTGGCTTTCAGGAATTGGACATTTACATGAATGCGAGAGGAGGAATTATCTATTCACGGCTAGGGCTGGAGGATGGAACGCTTGTAAGATACAATATGACATGGATGGAAAAGACGAGTCTGTACCTTTCATGAAGCCGTTAGAAAAAGTTACTGTCAGTGAAAAGGCAGGTATAGAAAAGGCTTGGGAAGATTGGGAAGGAACTTGGGCTTGGACGAACAAGGTTGGAAAGGGGAATTGATGTTATCATACGAATGCTCGTAGCGGTTACAGTAAAGGTCTTGTTCTGATGTTTTACGGTCGGTGAAATGATGCTCCATATCCATCGGATAGAATTGTGCGATCGTGCGTGCATGAAGCTTTGTGAGATGTCGGATACTTTATTTTTGATGTCTTGACTCTATTTTTTTAAAAAACTTCGCACCTGAATGAGGAATGATTGTATAGTAGCCAATGTAGTATATTAAAAGATCTTATATTAGGACTCAAACATGATAACAGCATATATCTTGGAAGAGTATAATTTGTTATTGCTAAACGACGCAAAGTGCTCGAAATGAATATAACTGGAAGTTCAGAAGATGATCAACAATGGAAGTCAGTCATAAATTCATGTTTTGTTCGTAGACTTCATCCCAGTCAAGTTGTAAATGTACTTGAGCAATGTCATCTGGAACGCGATACAATTGGCAGTAAAATTGTCGAATTTATATTGGTAGCAGCAGGACAATCTCCATCATGTTGCGATCCACTTGTTATACCTTTTCTTACCTCGTTGATCAATCTCAATATCGTTACAATTCCTGATATCTTTGATGGACTATCAAGCGTTTGTCCTTTCAAGCTCTTGCAGCAGCAAAGAAACGATCTCAGATCGTATCAAATCTTACAAGATACGATCCTTGGATTCTTATCACAGAAATATTCTCCAGAAGTGCTCACAGCAAGTCCATCAATACCATCATTAATCCTCAAATCTATACTTCGCTGGATACGACAGATCAATGCATATGAGTCAAACTTGGGGAATTTTGATGATTCGATACCAGCTTCTCATGGACTAAGGTTGACATGTTATAATAACTTGGCATCTCATCTTGTATGCTTTCTGGACAATGAAGTAATCCGATCCAATTTGATCAAAGTCATACCAAAAGGTAAGTATAGTATCACAACTTGTATTTACCACGTATAATTGACACTATACAAGCCGTTCAGCCTAAGTTACAATGGATTCTAGGCAATTTTGTTAGTTCGATCAAGAAACAACTTCCTCAATCAATTGCAGTACAGAAGTTGGATCTGTTGGTCAAAATGCCACCAATCAGTGCTTTAAGGCCCGATGGTAACCTTAATCTTACATCGACTGATATAGCTGGAATGATTTCTGATCTGGTACCAAGTATAACCAGAGTAGGAACGTATATTTACATTAGTGCTGCTTTGAGCGGCAGAACTACTATTGATGACCATCATCTGATATCTTATCTGCATTCAAGGCATCACGGCAATTTCTCAAACATGGTTAATGAGTTAATCATCGCTTCATTTGATGCCTACACAAATGTCGTCCAACGACAACAACATTCGCATATCATCTTCTGTCACGAATCATTCATAATCAACAAAATCCCACATCTCATTTCACGTTTGTCTACGAACATATTATACGAGCCGTTAATGTCAGACCAGATTGTACAAAGACCTATCAGCCGCCTCGATTCACAAGTATATTCGATCAATTCATCAGAGTCTAATGGTGAAAAGATAATCAAGGATTTCCAAAAGGTCAGACATGGCTTCATCATTGCATCTGTTGGACAAGGCTTGCTTTCACAAGCGGGGGCTATGGCTCTCTGCGGAGTGAATAATGTCATAGTCGGAAGGGACGTCATTTTTACCCAAGCTAGTCTTACAGGTGAACTCATTGCTTCAGCTAATAGCGCAGATAAGATCTTGGATGAGCTGTCAAGTATGTATGGTGATGTATGGGTGGTGGCAAATGCTATCGTTGATGCACTTACGGAGCTTTGTAAGTCAAAAGATACAACAGCCCTAAGAGATTTGACGATGGTCATGTGTAAGAAATTGCCATTGGTCGATATCATAGTGCAACATCGACATCTGCTTGAAATCTTGGAACCGCTTTGTAATATAATCAACGAGTGGAAATACGATGATGATCAAGTCGAATACCAGCCAGCCTATGAAGAGTTCTCCGTCATTCTTCTCTTCACAATAGGTATCATAAATCGATATGATATAGACCATACTGAACTGAAATTCATGCCGTCGAATAGCTTTTTGATCCAATTACTTGGAGTTAGAACCCAACCAAGACACGTCAAAGATTTGGATGACAAGGAAAAGCAAGTTCTATCGCAATGGATTAAGAGTTTGTTCGCTGTAGATGACAAGGGCGAAACAATTGGCATTAGCGATGAAACAATGTCGGGTTGCTCTCCACAAGTGTTCTACCTTCTCGTCCCTACGTTATACGAGCAAATGGTAGTAGCTACTAGAATGAAGTTACTAGCACCTGCTACCCTATTAGGTGGACTTGAATGTAAGTAATTGTACCCGAGTTTTTGACGATGTTTTAATATCATGTTAGTTCTTTTACAACCTTTTCTACTCCCATCTTTGATTGACGGGCTTTGTTGTCTCGTCAATCATGAGGCGGTGAATCGGAAAAGCACAGAAGTCATTATGCCTATGCTTCAACTCCTACTCACTCCTCCAGCCGAAGATACTGAACCGAGAATCATGCATGATCTAATTCTCTCAATCGTATATTCAAAGATTGGACCGACCTTAGAGACGCTTGCTAAGCGATTGCCAAGGAAGAAGGATATCTCCGCCTTTCAAATCCTTTTAGTTAACATTGGTCGATTTCAGTATCATGTCAAGGCTACAGAAATTGAGATTAAGGTTCATACAGAATCAAATAGTAATATGAGGCATGGAATCATTAATCTTATCGCTCAGCGCACGGTCTTTAATGCGCAGAGGATCATTAATCCTATACCCTTGAACTATTCGCACAGATTGGTGGAAGTAGCTATTGAAGTACATGGTGCTGAAGACATTTTAGATACTATCATAAGCGAGATTGCTGCACAGACAGTCGCTGGATTTGGATCCGCTGCTTTGGAAGTGGCTGCAGCTTTGATTTGTGCACCATCTGTCGGGCAAGTTCCTTTCATCATGCTACGAGAGGAGGGAACAGCCAACAATGAGGTTAAACGACTAGATTTGAGAACTGCACTCGACATGAGAGTCACGAACGTGCCGTCTCTACTCACAATGTCAAGAAACGAAGGTGAAGCATTAATCCGACTTGCACGTCTTGTCAGAACTCGATTACATCTTTTACCCAAGTCTATACTAGGTCTACCTAGATTGAATGTACAAACTATCGAAGAAGCCGAAGTATTATCTGCCCTGGATTCTAGCGTTAATATCGACTTTACCCTGGCCGACAAGGCTGCTATTGCTTCTGCATCTGCTGATCTAGCTTCTGCCATAACGGCAAGGTCATCAAATCAAGATCCTCTAAGTTTATCGCTGATTACTAGTGATTTGGCCATGACAGATGCAGAGGCTTTGAATAGTCTAGGTCTCGACGATAATCTTTTCACTGCAGAGGGCAGTATTACTTTTGATCTCGGCGGCGCTGAAACAGGGAATCTGAACGCAGCTCAAATTGCAGAAGTCGAACACATGATGTCGGCTATCGAGCCACAAGGCCATATAGACCCTTTACAAACTCAAACACAATTAGATCATATCAGTCAAGGAATACTGGATGACGACATATTTGCGGGGATTGACCTAGGCTTGACGGGAGATGATGATTTTGGTTTCTAGACGCTTGGCTTTCTTGGCATATGCAAGCCAAGACCGGATTGGCTACAAACCAGGGTGTCATGAACTACGCCAAGCATCTATTTATAAAGAATTCTTGCTTTCCGCACCACCATCACGGTCGGGAGGTACCCCTCTCAAGGCTGTACAGCCGCGTAGGTATCGAAAGTAATATTTCCTGCCTCCATGTCGACTCTTCCCTGCAACTTACTAGGTACTATCATTGAACCTCAAAATATCTCCAATTTGAAGATCTGATCATCATTGAACATGGCAACTAGTGCGCTGACTACCTCGTCGCATTATAGTACAGGGACTGGTCCTGTAGTGCTTTTTCCGGACCCCAAAGGTGCGTATGTCGAAACGGTCACCTCACGAAAAGGACCTTACGCGAATGGATTTGTATATGATACGACGACCGATGGCTACTTTGACAATATGCCCATGCCGGGAACTGTCACGTTCGGTTATGATGCAACGAACGCAGCCCGCGGTATCTACTTTACCCAAATAGCTCTCACAACCAACGGCACGTCTGGAACGGACGACATATTCACACCCGGTCCCTTTACGTATATGATCACTTGGAACGGCACTACAACTACAGGATCTTCCGGTATACCCACTGTAACTGAATTTGCGATAGAAGGGTGGTGGTCACATTCCACTGGGCGTCCAGTTACTTATGGGTTCACAGATATAAACATCGTTACAACTGGAGTTTTGGATAGCTCATTTCAAACAGCTACAATAACTATACTGTCGTCTGCGCCTATAAAGCTACCAGCCGTTGGTCTTTTACTGTTGGCTTTCGTATCCTTTATTCTAGTACTTTAAGAAGTCCAAATAGGAGATTTGAAGCAAGACCTAGTTTCATTTCTGGCGAACACTCAGAATCCACTTATGCACCAGGGCGATAGCACCGTGATAAGGGGTAAAAACAAATCTTTTGAATGAATTTTAGTTATCAATTTCATATCTACACGCTCACGATTGACAACCATGATTCTGAAGATTCTTGTCGTCCTGCTATGGAAAATGTATACACTCCAGCGCGTCTTTTCGAATCGATCTACGACAGATATAGTCATAATCATGTAATCAATGCAAAAGAGGTTGTTGGCTGGATACACACTCATTTGAGTTCATGATGATGGTTCACAAGCTAATGCATTCAATTATGTTGACCTTTGTATATAAACCACGTTATATTTATGCCTATGATCCAACATGTTACCAAAAAAGAAACTTTAAGTAGCGATATCTGACTTTTGATCGACATGGAACCGTGAAGCTGTCTGATTGACTTTACCGATGTCGAACGTGTTTTGAGCAATTTGACAGAACCTTATAATGAACCTTTTATATTTTCTCCAAGGGCTGTATACTGTATTGTGTCCGTGTCTTGTTTATTGGCTGCGTGTAATGACACAGTGATATGTAAAAAGCGTCTACACCGGAACAATGACCACCATCAAACGTACTAGATCACAAAGTCCACTTGTTCGAATTATCAGGTATGAAATGTCGGATTATACCGTTACTTGTTCACCTGTACTGTGGCAGAGTATGCTGGAAGATTGCACATAGCTGGGAAGGTGGTCGTCATTGCCACATTTGTCTGATCTCAATGCTCGATCTGAGCTTTAACTTGACGATATGTCCTGACTGTTACCATCAAGAGATAGTTTGCTTCTGTATCAACAAGTACTGCTACAAAAGCATACGTTAGCGCTACAAGCTGAGCTCTGCGTTAGACACTCTATTTACTACTCTCATACTTGTCTGCGTTATGCGGTGAGATTACATGAGGTAGCAACAACTCCCCAAAAGGTACTTTTTCTTGTAGACTGCCATACTAGAGACAAGGTCGTACGTGGATCTGGATACGCACCATCAATAATAAATAATAATAATTAAAGCGTGAGTAACGTGTGGGGAAAATGGTTCATGCTGATTGGTTAAAGTTCATATTTTCCGGGGGCTTAGATTGTCAACAGCATTCAATCATTTGGAGACTAATATTACAGTCCCATCATCAATCACATCAACGTTGTTCTAATCATGTTCTACTTCTCGAAAGTATGTCATCATGTCAATTGTGTAAATGCTCTGTTCAGACATAAATATGACACTGTGGTTTTGAAGATTGTAGAAAAAAAAAGGCGGTGTTTCAGAACGTGGCAAAGTTAATTTTAATCGATTAGTTTGACCAGGTTTATTACAAAATCATAATATTGTAC